>Ga0213828_1000083_pt1 | contig 131171 bp, 110 predicted proteins | sample MC6MC0897MG_FD_180664 | JGI IMG/M metagenome (GOLD analysis project Ga0213828, IMG submission 180664) | Enriched soil aggregate microbial communities from Iowa State University, Ames, United States - MC6-MC0897-MG | ecosystem: Environmental > Terrestrial > Soil > Unclassified | place: USA...
TCGCGTCGTACAAACAAGGCGGTCGCGCGCAAATGCCACTGGCCTCACTGGCCCGAAACAAATGTAGGAGCGGCCTTGCGTCGCGATGCGCCGCGCGGGCGGCGCTCGATCTCATAGGCACTGAAAACCCCAAGGCGAACACTCCGCGTACGCCCCCTGGCCAGCCAAAGGCCAATCCGTGTTTCGTCCGCCGGCCATTTGCCTAATGCTAGAGCGCTTCTATATTCAGAAAGGCCTCACTGCCGGTTGATCAGAGCATCATGATGTCCACACCCGAGCAATTGATCATCTGCGAGCACTGCGATTGCGTTTATCAGAAGGCATTGCTCGCCAAACATCAGAAAACCGTGTGCACGCGCTGCGGCGGTGTGCTGCAGCGGCACAACGGCTTGACGGTGGAACAACGCCTGGCATTAAGCTTCACGGCTGCGGTGCTGTGGTTGTTTGCCAACTTCTACCCGGTGATGAGCATCAGCCTGCAGGGGCTTAAAAACAGTGCCACGTTATGGGACTCGGTGCTGGCATTGAGCCAGGGGCCGATTACCTTCATGGCCATGGTCGCGGCCATTTCGATCATCATCGCCCCCGCCTTCCAGCTGATGTTGCTCATCTGGGTGCTAGGTTTTGCCCTCACCGCCCGCCGCTCCCCCGCGTTCAAGCTGTGCATGCGCTGGCTGGAGACCTTGCGCCCCTGGAGCATGCTCGAAGTGTGCCTGCTGGGGGCGATGGTGGCGGTGTTCAAACTCGCCGGTATGCTCGATGTACTGCCGGGTATCGGCCTGCTCGCACTGGCCGTGTTGAGCCTGTTGATGATCCGTATCGCCGGGCGCGATATTCGTGACTTGTGGGACATGCCATGAGCCGGCCACCAACCGCCAGCGAGCTTGACCTGTGCCTGTGCCACAGCTGTGGCCTGGCCTGCGACATGCACGACGAACCGCACCAGTGCCCGCGCTGCGACGCCCCTTTGCATCGGCGCAAGACCAATTCCCTGGGCCGCACCTGGGCTTACCTGCTGGCCGCCCTGGCCTTCTATGTACCGGCGAACGTGCTGCCGGTGATGAACACCATGATGCTCGGCAGCGGCGCCGACAGCACCATCATGAGCGGCGTGCTGGAGTTCTGGGAGCACGGCGCCTGGGACATTGCGCTGATCATCTTCATCGCCAGCATCGCTGTGCCGGGGGTGAAGTTCGTGGCCCTGTCGATGCTCTTGATCACCGTCCAGCGCGGCAGTACCTGGGCGCAACAGCAGCGCTCGAAGCTCTACCGTTTCGTTGAACTGATCGGCTATTGGTCGATGCTCGATGTGCTGGTGGTAGCGCTGGTCGCGGCGCTGGTGAAGTTTCAATCGCTGGGTGACATCGAGCCGCGTCCGGGCATCCTGTTCTTTGGCCTGGTGGTGGTGTTCACCATGCTCTCAGCGATGAGTTTCGACCCCCGCATGATCTGGGACACGCCACCTGACAAGGAGCTCATGGATGACCCCATCCAGCAATGACCGCCCGCCCATTCCCGGCCCTGCACCGGTCAAGACTCGGCGCTTCGGCTTTTCCCTGGTGTGGATCGTGCCCATCGTGGCCGTGCTGGTCGGGCTTTCCCTGGTCGTGCACAACCTGATGCAGGAAGGCCCGACCATCACCCTCACCTTCAAGACCGGCGCGGGGCTGGCGGCCAACAAGACCGAGGTACGCTACCGTAACGTGGTGATCGGTCACGTCACCGAAGTGGCCCTGAGTGACGACCAGAAAAACGTCAACGCCACCGTCAAGCTCGACAAGCAGGCCGAGAGCTTCACCCGCGAGGACTCGAAGTTCTGGGTAGTCCGCCCGCGCATCGGCGCCGGTGGCGTGTCGGGCATCGACACCCTGCTTTCGGGCGATTACATCGGCGCCGACATCGGCCAGTCGAGCACCCGCGTGAAGCACTTCATCGGCTTGGAGAACCCGCCGGCCATCACCTACGGCGAGCCCGGCAAGCACTTCACCCTGCACACCCAGGACCTAGGCTCGCTGGACATCGGTTCGCCCGTGTATTACCGCAAGATCCCGGTCGGCCAGGTGGTCGCCTACGCCCTCGACCAGGAAGGTAAAGGGGTGGACGTGGAGATCTTCATCCATGCACCCAACGACGCCTTCGTGAGCGCCAACACACGCTTCTGGAACGCCAGCGGCATTGATGTGGAGGTCGGCGCCAATGGTTTTGCGCTGAAAACCGAGTCGTTGTCGTCGATCCTGGTCGGCGGCATCGCCTTCCGCGCGCCGGACTACAACCCGAACGACACGGCCGCCAGCGAGAACCAGCGCTTTGAACTGTTCGCCGACCAGGCCGGTGCATTGGCCCCGCCCGCCGGCAAGGCGCAGTACCTGGCGCTACGCTTCGACCAGGCGATGCGCGGCCTCAAGGTCGGTGCGCCGGTCGAGTTCCTGGGCGTGGAGATTGGCCGAGTGGTCGCGGTGAACCTGGACTACGATGAAGTCAAACGCAGTTTCCCGGTGAATGTCGGCATCGTCATCTACCCTCAGCGCCTGGGCCGTGCGCACGAGAAAATGATCAAGGCCCTGCAGCACGACCCCAATGACGAAGCCTCCGCCGCCAAGCTGATCGGCACCTTCATCGACAACGGCCTGCGTGCCCAGGCGCGCAGTGGCAACCTGCTCACCGGCCAGCTGTACATCGCCCTGGACTTCTTCCCCAAAGCCGAGAAGGTGGCCTTCGACCCGACGGCCCGCCCGGTGGTCATCCCGACCATACCAGGCAGCCTGGAGCTGCTTCAGGAGCAGTTGCAGACCATGGTCGACAAGCTCAACCGGCTGCCGCTGGAGCGTATTGCCGGTAACCTCGATGCCAACCTGGTAGAGCTGCGCAAGGGCCTGACCCAGTTCAACGCACGGACCTTGCCAGGGGTGCAGAACACCCTGGCAGAGGTCAGCAATACCCTGAAGTCGGCCAATTCGACCCTGGCCGAAGACTCGCCACAGCGTGAACAGCTGACCCAGACGCTCGACGAGCTGGGGCGCATGTCGCGCTCCCTGCGCGAGCTTGCCGACTACCTGGGCCGCAACCCCGAGTCGCTGATCCGTGGCCGCCCGGACAACGCGGGGCCGATGGACCTGCAAGGGCCGCCCCGCAAATGACCACAGGAGTGTTGAACATGACCCAGCTGCCAAGGATTACCCTGCTGGTCGCGCTATTGGCCCTGGGCGCTTGCCGCAGCGACCCGATCCAGTTCCATACCCTCACGCCGGCGCAGCCGGCACCCACGTCGCACAACGCCGCGGACGAGATCCTGATCGAAAGTGTCAGCGTTCCGCCACAGGTCGACCGGCCACAGCTGGTGATCCGCCAGGGCGACAGCAGCCTGGCGATTCTCGAGACGCAGTGGTGGGGCGCCACGCTGGTGGATGAGCTGCGCAGCGCGTTGGTCGACCAACTGAGCAATACCCGCCCCGCTCGCAAGCTGTCCCTGCGCGTGGATGTGCAACGCTTCGATTCACTGCCGGGGCAGTACGCACTGCTGGACGCCAGGTGGCGCTTGCGCGCCCGCGAAGCCAATACCCAGCTGACCTGCCGCAGCACCTTGCAGACCGCCGCTGGCAGCAGCATCGATGACGTGGTGATTGCCCAGCAAGCCAACGTCAAGCGCCTGGCGGCCCTGATCAGCCAGGCCGCCGCGTCGTCAAGCGGCACTTGCCCTGCCAATGGTTGAAGCGGCGGGGGTCGTCACGCCAGCCGCCGCGCTAGCAGTTGTTCACACCGTTGAAACTTTCCCAGCGCAAGCCCAGTCCAGACCCCTATCGACCACAGCACGGGAGCAGACAATGACGGGCACGGTAGGCGACTTTCTGGTGGAGCGTTTGTATCAATGGGGGGTGCGGCGCATCTTCGGCTACCCCGGCGACGGCATCAATGGCGTGTTCGGCGCGCAGAGCCGGGCCAACGGCAAGATCCAGTTCATCCAGGCGCGCCACGAGGAGATGGCCGCGTTCATGGCCAGTGCCCACGCCAAGTTCACCGGCGAACTGGGCGTGTGCATTGCCACTTCAGGCCCCGGCGCATCGCATTTGCTCACGGGCCTGTACGACGCGCGCATGGACCACATGCCGGTGCTGGCCATCGTCGGCCAACAGGCACGGGCGGCACTGGGTGGCCACTATCAGCAGGAGCTGGACCTGCTGTCGATGTTCAAGGACGTGGCCGGTGCATTCGTCCAGCAGGCCTCCACACCTTCGCAGGTACGCCACCTGCTCGACCGCGCCGTGCGCACTGCCGTCGGCGAGCGACGGGTGACGGCGGTGATTCTGCCCAATGACCTGCAGGACCTGCCCTACCACGAACCGCCACGTGCCCACGGCACCGTGCATTCGGGCATCGGCTACAGCAAACCCAAGGTGGTGCCCTATGACAGCGACCTGCAACGCGCCGCCGAAGTGCTCGACGCCGGGCGCAAGGTCGCCATCCTGGTGGGCGCCGGGGCCTTGCAGGCAACCGATGAAATCATCGCCATCGCAGACACGTTGGGCGCTGGGGTGGCCAAGGCGCTGCTGGGCAAGGCTGCAGTAGCCGATGACCTGCCCTGGGTGACCGGCGCCATCGGCTTGCTGGGGACCGAGCCCAGCTACCAGATGATGAACGAATGCGACACCCTGCTGATGGTCGGTTCGGGGTTCCCCTATGCCGAGTTTCTGCCCAAGGAGGGCCAGGCCCGTGGCGTGCAGATCGACCTGCAACCCGACATGCTGAGCCTGCGCTACCCCATGGAGGTCAACCTGGTCGGTGACGCTGGCGAGACCTTGCGTGCATTGCTGCCCCTGCTGCAACACAAGACCGACCGGCGCTGGCGCAAGAAGGTCGAAGGCTGGCGCGCACGCTGGGACAACACCCTGGCCAAACGTGCCATGGTCCATGCCGAGCCGATCAACCCGCAGCGCGTGGTGTACGAGCTGTCCCCGCGCCTGCCAGACGACAGCATTGTGACCAGTGATTCCGGCTCTTGCGCCAACTGGTATGCGCGCGACCTGCAGATTCGCCAAGGCATGCAGTGTTCATTGTCCGGCGGCCTGGCCTGCATGGGCGCCGCCGTGCCCTATGCCATTGCCGCGAAATTCGCCCATCCGCAGCGCCCGGTGGTGGCCCTGGTCGGCGATGGCGCGATGCAGATGAACAACCTGGCCGAGCTGATCACCGTGGCCAAGTACTGGCAGCAGTGGGAGAACCCGCAATGGATCTGTGCGGTGTTCAACAACGAGGACCTCAACCAGGTCACCTGGGAACAGCGGGTCATGGAAGGCGACCCCAAGTTCGAAGCGTCGCAGTCGATTCCCGACGTGCCCTACCACCTGTTCGCAATCTCCATCGGCCTGCAGGGCATTTTCGTCGACCGTGAAGAAGACATCGCAGCCGCCTGGGAACGCGCACTGAACGCCGATCGCCCGGTGCTGATCGAGTTCAAGACCGACCCCAACGTGCCGCCCCTGCCGCCGCATATCAAGCTGGAACAGGCGAAGAAATTCGCCAGTACCTTGCTCAAGGGCGACCCTGACCAGGCCGGGGTCATCGTGCAGACGGCCAAGCAGGTGCTCAGTTCGGTGTTACCGGGGAAGAAGTGACGGCAGCTGGGCAGAAACGCTGAACGTTTGCCCGCCAGGGTCAGTCGCACACCGTAGACGCAGTCGACTGTGCGCCCCCCAATCGTGAGGACACCCAATGAGCGCAAACTCCCCCCAGAGTGGCGAAGCACACCCCCTCCGCCTGACGATCAACGGCCAGGCCAGGTCGCTGCAGGTTTACCCCTGGACGACACTGCTCGACCTACTGCGCGAGCAACTGGACCTGATCGGCACCAAGAAAGGCTGTGACCATGGCCAATGCGGTGCCTGCACGGTGTTACGGGACGGCAAACGCGTCAACGCCTGCCTGACCCTGGCCGTCATGTGTGACGGCGCTGACCTGGTCACCATCGAAGGCCTGGCCGAGGGTGACGAACTGCACCCCCTGCAGCGCGCATTCATTACCCATGATGCCTTCCAGTGCGGTTACTGCACCCCAGGCCAGATCTGCTCCGCCGTTGGCCTGGCAGAAGAAGGGCGCGCCTGCACGCGCGAAGCCATTCGCGAGCAGATGAGCGGCAACCTCTGCCGCTGCGGGGCCTACAGCAACATCATCGCGGCGGTGGAAGAAGCACTGCCGCTGATGCGCGCCAAGGCCAACCTGCAGGGAGGGCCGCGCGCATGACGCCGTTCAGCTACCACAAGCCGGCATCGGTCGGCGAAGCCGTCGGCCTGGCCGACGTGTCCTCACGTTTCATCGCCGGTGGCACCAACCTCGTCGACCTGATGAAAGAAAACGTGGTGCGCCCCGAGCGCCTGATCGACATAACAGGCCTCGGGTTGAACGGTATTCAGGCCACCGCGAACGGTGGCGTGCTGATCGGCGCACTGGTCAGCAATGCCGAGCTGGCCTGGGCCTCTGTGATCGAACAGCACTATCCCCTGCTGGCCGAGGCCATTCTGGCAGGCGCCTCGCCGCAGTTGCGGAACATGGCCAGTACCGGCGGCAACCTGTTGCAACGTACCCGCTGTTACTACTTTTATGACACCGGCACACCCTGCAACAAGCGCGAGCCAGGCAGCGGCTGCCCGGCGCGCACAGGCCTGAACCGTATCCACGCCATCCTCGGTGCCAGCGATGCCTGCGTTGCGACACACCCTTCGGACATGTGTGTGGCGCTGGCAGCGCTCGAGGCCGTGGTCCATGTGCAGGGCCGGGCCGGCAAACGCCAGATACCCTTCGCCGACTTCCACCGCCTGCCCGGGGACGCACCGGAGCGCGACAATCAACTGGCCGCCGATGAGCTGATAACCGCCCTCGAACTGCCGCCCCCCACGTTCGAAGACCACTACCGCTATTTGAAGATCCGCGATCGGGCGTCTTATGCGTTTGCACTGGTATCGGTTGCCGCCGGGTTGAACCTCAATGGCGGCGTGATCCAGGACGCACGCCTGGCGCTGGGTGGCGTGGCCCACAAGCCCTGGCGAGACCCGGCTGTCGAACGCACGTTGATCGGCCAGGCGCCCACGCAGGCGCTGTTCACCCAAGCGGCCGACGCCCTGCTGCAAGGGGCAGAACCCTTGGCCCACAACGGCTTCAAGGTGCCCCTCGCGCAACGTGCCATCGTGCGCGCATTAAGCGATGCGGCGCTCGGGGCAAAAGCCAGGGGGGCAACTTCATGAACATCAAAACAGCGGTAGTGGGCACGGCCATGGACCGTGTCGACGGTGTGGCGAAAGTCACCGGGCAGGCGCGCTATGCGGGCGAGTACCCACAGGCCGGGTTGCTGCATGGCAGCGTGGTGTCCAGCACGATCGCCCGTGGGCGGGTGCTGAGCATCGACACTGCCCAGGCACTGAGCGTGCCGGGGGTAATCGCCGTGCTGGACCATGCCCATCGCCCTCGCATTTCCAGTTACGACGACGATTACAGTGACGCCGACTCGGCCGAGGGTACGCCATTTCGGCCGTTGTTCAACGATCGCGTGCTGTACAGCGGCCAGCCCCTGGCGCTGGTGGTCGCGCAAAGCCTGGAGCTGGCAAGGTATGCAGGCTCGCTGGTGAAGGTCGAGTACCTCGAAGAACCCCATGAAACCGACCTGGCCAGCGTACTCGACAAAACGCACCCGGCACCCGCCGAAACGCCCGCCCCTCGCGGCGATTTTACCGGGCAGTTTGCCAACGCCGCGGTGCAGGTAGACGCGACCTACCTCACTGCCAACGAACACCACAACCCGATGGAGCCCCATGCTTCGACGGTGCTGTACCAGGCCGACGGCAGCCTGGAAATCCATGACAAAACCCAAGGTACGCAAAATTGCCAGGACTACCTGCACAAGGTATTCGACCTGCCCAAGGAAAAAGTCCGGGTGCTGGCAGCGTTCGTCGGCGGTGCCTTCGGCTCGGGGTTGCGCCCGCAGTACCAGCTGCCCCTGGCGGTGATGGCGGCCTTGCACCTGCAACGTTCGGTGCGTGTCACGCTTACCCGCCAGCAGATGTTCACCTTCGGCTACCGGCCCCGCACCCAGCAACGGCTGCGCCTGGGGGCCGATTCGCAGGGGCGGTTGCTGGCGATTGCCCATGACGCGCTTGGCCAGACCTCACGCTTCGAGGACTTCACCGAGCACCTGGTGGAATGGAGCGGCATGCTCTACCAGTGCGACAACGTTGCCCTGAGCTACCGCCTTGCGCCCCTGGATGTGTACACCCCGCTGGACATGCGCGCACCGGGCGCCGCGTCCGGGATGATCGCCCTGGAATGCGCCATGGATGAGCTGGCGTGCGCAGCCGATATCGACCCGCTAGAGCTGCGCCGTCGCAATTTCGCTGCCATCAATGGCAACGAGGGCAAACCCTATTCGAGCAAGGAGCTGTTGGCCTGCTATGACCAGGGTGCCCAGCGTTTTGGCTGGGGCAACCGCCGCCCACAACCCCGCAGCATGCGCCATGGGCAGCAGTTGGTTGGCTGGGGCATGGCAGGCGGGGTCTGGGAGGCCATGCAGATGAAAGCCAGTGCCAAGGCGCGCATCGATGGCGCAGGGCATTTGACCGTCAGCAGCGCGACTACCGACATCGGCACCGGCACCTACACCGTCATGACGCAGATCGCGGCCGACGCCGCTGGCGCCCGTGTGCAAGACGTGACCTTTGTGCTGGGGGACTCTTCGCTGCCGACCGCGCCGCTGCAGGGTGGGTCTTTCACGGTGTCGTCGGTAGGTTCGGCCGTGCGCCAGGCGTGCCTGGCCCTGCGCAGCAAGGTGCTTGCGCATGCACGCCAGCATTACCCTGAGGTCGGTAAAGCGCCGGTTGAAAAAATCACGTTCGCTGACGGCTACCTACAGGCAGGCAACCACCGCCTTGCACTTGCGGACATCGTGGCCAGTGCCCCCGAGGGGTTTTTCGAGGTGCAGGTCGAAGCAGCGCCCAGCGCCAAGCGCAAACCCTTCGCCACCGCGACCCATTGCGCCGTGTTCGTCGAGGTGCAGGTCGATGAAGACCTGGGCTCGGTCAAGGTCACCCGGGTGGTCAGCGCTGTGGCAGCGGGCCGCGTCGTCAACCCCAAGACCGCACGCAGCCAGATCCTCGGCGGTGTCATCTGGGGTATCGGCATGGCATTGCACGAAGCGACGCAAACCGATCACCGCTTGGGGCGAATCCTCAACCACAACCTGGCGGAATACCACATACCGGTAAACGCCGACAGCGGTGAAATCGAGGTTATCTTCGTCGAAGAGCACGACGACATCGTCAACGAGCTGGGCTCCAAGGGCGTGGGGGAAATCGGTGTGGTCGGGGTGGCAGCGGCGCTGGCCAACGCCATTTACCACGCCACCGGCAAGCGGGTGAGGGAATTTCCGATCACGCTCGATAAGCTGCTGTAGCACGCCCTCAGCTCAGGCAGGCCAGCGTTGTCAGGGCATTGCCCAAGGCTGCGCCCGAAGCGGTATTGTCGAAGATGCACCAGGTCGGCCCCCCGCGGCATGGCTGCGCTGCAGCCGTGCCGCCAGGTTTTGTATCGGCCTCAAACCGCGCCGGGCTGGCAGCCACTCAGGCGACCTGAAAATCAATCATCCTGGTGTTCCTGAATGAGGTGCCGGCGCTGTAACACGCCCGTATGCATGCACAACGGGGGTATGAAAAGCATGATAATCCAGGCCCGCCACCGCCTTGAGAAAGGCCCAATCGGCCAGGCGCCGCAAGTCACGCCACTCTTGCCATTCGATCAGGTGCAAGCGGTCCATTTCATCGGCCTGGCGTAGCAGCTGCTCGTGATAGCTGCTGGGGCAATCGCGGCGCAATTGCTGGTCGTCGAAATGCTGGAACCATCGGTTGATGGCTTCGAGGCGGCGCTGCGCCAGCCCTGCCTGCTGTGTAAACGCATTCATCCCGGTCATCCCGCGCGCTTCTGACAATCGAGCCGTCGGCAGCAAGATAGGTTCATTCAGAACTATCAACGGTCGAAGTCGCCGCTGAACCTGTTGGTCTGAACTTTGCCGTGCCCGCCAGTTTCCTCTGCTTAGCCTCGTACATCCACCACTGCAGGAGATGCATGCCATGAGAGCGTTGACCTATCACGGAGCCAACGATGTCCGGGTCGATACCGTGCCTGACCCCAGCCTTCAGGAGCCGGACGACATCATCCTCAGGGTGACGGCCACCGCCATCTGCGGCTCGGACCTGCACCTCTATCGGGGCAAGATCCCGCAGACCGAATCGGGCGATATCTTCGGCCACGAATTCATGGGCATCGTCGAGGCCACCGGCAAGGACGTCACCCACCTACAGGTTGGCGACCGTGTGGTGATCCCCTTCGTCATCGCCTGCGGCAATTGCTTCTTCTGCCAGCACGATCTGTTTGCCGCGTGCGAAACCACCAATACGGGGCGCGGCTCCATCGTCAACAAGAAAGGCATCCCACCGGGGGCTGCCTTGTTTGGCTACAGTCATCTGTATGGCGGCATTCCTGGCGGGCAGGCCGACTATGTGCGCGTGCCCAAAGCCAATGTCGGCCCGTTCAAAGTGCCCACCGACCTGGCCGATGACAAGGTGCTGTTTCTCTCCGATATCCTGCCGACCGCCTGGCAGGCGGTGATCAATGCTGAAGTCGGCCCGGGTTCGTCGGTGGCAATCTACGGTGCCGGGCCGGTGGGGCTGCTGAGCGCTGCCTGTGCGCGAATGCTTGGGGCACAGACCGTGTTCATGGTCGATGACAATGACTACCGCCTGGCGTATGCCCAAGAGGCTTACGGGGTTGTCCCGATCAACTTCGAGCAGGATGACGACCCGGCCGACAGCATCATCCGCCACACACCGGGGATGCGCGGTGTGGATGCCGTGATCGATGCAGTCGGCTTCGAGGCCAAGGGCAGCACCGCAGAAACCGTGATGACGGCGCTGAAGATCGAGGGCAGCAGCGGCAAGGCCTTGCGCCAAAGCATCGCTGCCGTGCGCCGCGGCGGCGTGGTCAGCGTGCCCGGGGTGTATGCCGGCTTCATTCATGCCTTCATGTTCGGTGACGCGTTCGACAAGGGCCTGACGTTCAAGATGGGCCAGACCCATGTGCACAAGTACCTGCCTGAACTGCTGGAACATATCGAGGCCGGGCGCCTGCAACCTGAGATGATCGTTACGCACCGACTTGCCCTGGAAGAAGCAGCCCTTGGCTACAAGCTGTTCGACCAGAAACAGGACAGTTGCCGAAAAGTCATTCTTGTTCCGGGGGCGGCACCCGGAACCCTGGGCAGCGACTTCGCATAGCGCTGATGAGGGCGGTGCAATCAAGTCCCGCCCTCCCCAACCGATCAGGCCAGCTGGATGTACACCGCGTAAGTACCCAGCAGCACCCAGAAGCCGAGAAAGATCCAAGGCGTGCGAAGTGAGAACAGCAGGGATTTTCGATGCCCTGCCCGGGAGGTTTCAGCCTCACAGAACAGCGGCGATTCGTCATAGGCCAAGCCCATCATCGGCTCACTGCGCAGCAGGTGGCTTTGCTTGAGCTGCCAGTGATCGATGATCCGATAGGCAGCGCGAATACCCGGCCAGGCATTGAGCGAACTCAAAACACCCAGCAGCGCGAGAAAGGCAGGCACGATCAGGGTGAACATCTCACCCCAGCTCTGGTTCAGGTTGCCCATGGATGACACGAACGCAATCACCAGAAAAGACTGTGCAGCAAGATAGGCGTCGGTACGGTTGGCCAGGATGGTGGTTTCGTACTGGATTTCCCTTCGATAGAAATCAAGACGTTCCTTGGCGGTACCAAACATTCTTGCATTCTTTTCCTCGATCTCATGTTCAGGCGTCGATGGCGTGATGATACGAGGCACTTGCAGGCTCCAGTGTCGTTAAGCCTTGCGCGAAATGCGGGCTGTTCAGCGATAGAACCATCGAGCGAGCGAAAAATTCAGTGTATCTGCCTGGCCTGACCGTCCGTCGTTGAAACCCGGCATCCACTCCAACACTCGCGCTACACCCCTTTCGAATCGGTATGAACGTTCTCAGCTGAAGGAGCTTCTGCCATGCGCGACTACCCCACCCCACCCTTCCCGTCACAGCCGCAAAACGTGCCAGGCGCTCAACGCAAGATGGAGCCCTACCCCGATTGTGGCGAGCAGACGTACACCGGCAGCGGCCGGCTCGATGGCAAGATCGCGCTGATTACCGGTGCCGACAGCGGCATCGGCCGTGCGGTGGCTATTGCCTATGCCCGCGAAGGGGCAGACGTTGCCATTGCCTATCTCGATGAGCACGACGATGCCCAGGAAACCGCGCGCTGGGTCAAGGCCGCAGGCCGGCAATGCCTGCTGCTGCCCGGTGACCTGCGGCAAAAACAGCAGTGCTACGACATCGTCGACAAGACCGTGGCGCAATTTGGCCGTATCGACATCCTGGTCAACAACGCGGCGTTTCAGATGGCACATGAGTCGCTGGATGAAATCGACGATGACGAGTGGGTGATGACCTTTGATGTCAATATCACTGCTATCTTCCGCATTTGCCAACGGGCCTTGCCGTCGATGCCCAAAGGCAGCTCGATCATCAACACCAGTTCGGTCAACTCCGATGACCCCTCGCCCAAGTTGCTGGCCTATGCCGCCACCAAAGGCGCCATCGCCAACTTCACTGCAGGCCTGGCGCAATTGCTGGCAGACAAGGGCATCCGGGTCAACAGCGTTGCCCCTGGGCCAATCTGGACGCCGCTGATCCCGGCGACCATGCCCGATGAGGCTGTGAAGAACTTTGGCTCGGGCTACCCGATGGGCAGGCCGGGGCAGCCCGTCGAGGTGGCGCCGGTGTACGTATTGCTCGGGTCCGATGAGGCCAGCTATATCTCTGGCGCGCGCTACGCAGTAACGGGCGGCAAGCCTGTGCTGTGAAATGCCCTGGCCTTTGCCAGCTCAACCGCTGCCGGCGAAGTTCACATCATTGGCATCGTCGTAAGTGTTGCGGGTTGCACATTCGAACTCGGCTTCGGCGCGTGTTGAAAAACTCAAACTGAGGCGGATCTTGTCTTGTGTGTCGTATAAGTCGTAGCCCTCGCCCAGGGCACTGGGGAAACCGATGCGCCGAGGCAAGATCTCTTTCTGACGAGGTACGGCGGGAACCACAACAAATCGCCTATGCATGATCAGCCCTCTTCCGGCAGTTCTTTAGTATTAGTCTGACTATGACAAAGACTCAAGACGACTCATGCAAAGTTTTTTAATTCGCAGCCTCCAATGCCAACAGCACCGAGGCTATTGGAGCCACAAATGCCGCTCCCCCAGTTGTTCAGGCGTTTTGTCTGAATCTGGCGCAATAAATGAACAGCCTCAAACGGTCACGGAGTCACAACTGAACACAGACCTTCCTGTGTTCGAATAGAGGTATGCGGTCATGGCTAACAATCAGGACAGGGGCGCAAATCAAGGCGACAACACCGACTCCAAGGCCGGCGATGCAGGCCAAAGAGGTGGCCAGGGTGCAGGCGGTGACATGCCCGACAAACAAAAAGGCAGCCAGCAACCTGGGCAAAAGCCTGAAGACAAGATGAACAAGGATTGGGAACGCTCCAGCGACACCGGTAGCAAGGGAGGTCAGGCAGGTACTGATCAACCCACAGGGCAAAACCCGTCTGACCCTGGCCGTATGGGCGGCGGTCAAGCCGATCAAGGCGATACGCAGCACCAGGACAAAAATCGTTGATGCCATTGACCCCGGGGTGGCATTGCTGCCCTGGGGCCAGAACGCAGGCGCATGTCGCTAGAGTTTGAAGCGCACGTGAATCGTGCTTTTACGTTCACTGCGATCCACCGTGATCGCCAGGCTGCCATAGCCCGAATAGCTTTTTACCAGGCGCATGCCCAGCCCGGTACCGGTAGGTTTGGGGTAAGACTCCGGAAAGCCATCGCCCTCGTCCGATACCGTGATCAGGGCATGATCACCGTGGCCCATTACGCTGACATCCACCGTGCCTCTTCCATACTTCAGCGAGTTAGTGATCAGTTCGGATATCACCAGGCCCAGTGGCGCCATTCTTTCGGGCGCAAGAATGAACGTGTCAGCATGCAGCACTATCTTGCGGTCGGCCAATGCCTTGCCCAGATCACCCAGTAGCGCCTCTAGATAATCCGAGACGCGCACGTGTTGCGTTTCAGCATTCTGATAAAGACGCTCATGGACGCTGGCAATGGTCAATACCCGGGTCGCGGCTGTTTCCAGTTGCAGTTTGACCGCTTCATCAGCGGCCATGTTTGCCTGCAACAGCAATAAGGTGTTGACCAAGTGCAGGCTGTTCTTCACCCGGTGGTGGATTTCTTCCAGGTGCAGGTCGGTTTTATTCAACTTGGTATTTTGTGCATCGATCAACGATAACAATTGGGCTTCATGATGCCGACGTTCGGTAATGTCACGCGACACGGCGATAATCTTTGCAAATTCGCCCTGCTCGCCAAATATTGGCGCAACCGTCACATCCCACCATTTCGGCTCATTCTGCAGGGTCGGGCAGAACGCCTCGAAGCGCGCTGACTCCCCACCCGCTACTCTTCTGATAGCGTCCAGCACCACACTGCGGGATTCATCTGGCCAGATCTGCGGCCACGCCACCCCACGTATCTGAGCGAGGTCGCCGATGTGCAACAGGCACATGCCAGCATCGTTCATGAACTCGATATCGCCGCTCGCCGAGAGGATTTTCACGCAGTCAGGGCTGGCGTTCAGCACACTTTCGGAATACGGGTCCGTAGACTGCATTTCTGCGCCTGCCGTGATCCTTTCCACCGCCATGGAGATGACATTGGCAATGCCTTCCAGGAACACCAGGTCGCTTTCGATGAAGTCTTCGCCATTGCTGCTGTCCGCTTCGAGTACGCCAAAGGGGGCGGTGGTGCCTCGAATAGGCACGTTGATCGCTCGCTCGATGCCGTATTTCTTGAGCAGCGAGGGGGTTCTGAAACGTTGCTCCTGCCCCAGATGGTTCGACAGCACAGGCCTGTAGGTCGAGATGGCGTAGCCCGCAGGGCTGGCGATATCGCCACCCACCGTGGCGTGCCCGATATCAGCGTCATCCCAACCCACACCATGGGACAGCAAAAACTCATCGCTGTCGGGTATCGGCGTAAGCACCTTGGCAAAGCGGGTGTCCATGCCCTTGGCCACGGCAGAGCAGGCTTGGGTCAGCAACGTATCCAGGTCAGACGACTTGAGTGACATGACGCCGTACTCGACTACCAGTTCATGCTGGCGATGAAGCCTGGCGTGCGACTTCTGCAACGCGGCGCGAATCGTTTCGTCAGGGGTTTGATGCATGGGGACGATATCCAAAGCTGGTTGAGATGCACGCTGAAACGGTTGCGCCGCTGTGCCAGACGTCAAGTAACATAGCAGCAGATGCCAAGCTAAGAACATGGCTGACAGACGTGAATTCAGCTATCTGGTTTATCACCGCTCATCGCCTGGGCGCAACGACGAAAACAGTCTAACTGCGCGGCAAGCAGATGCGCCCTGCGCTACCCAAGGCCAATTCGCACCTTATGGAGCAGGTCACTGACCTGAAACGGTTTGATCAGCAGGTCCATCCCGGTATCCAGGAACGCCTGACGATCCAGCGCAGTCTCGGCGTAGCCGGTCATGAACAGCACCGGTAGCGCCGGGCGGTAACTACGCGCCATATCCGCCAGTTCGCGGCCGCTCATGCCTGGCAGCCCGACATCGGTCAAGAGCAATTCGATACTGGCGTCTTCACGCAAGCAGTCCAGCGCCTGTTCGGTGGTTTCCGCCAAGGTGCAACGATAACCCGCATCGGCCAGCACTTCTGCCACCGACAGGCGTACCGAGGCCATGTCTTCGACAACCAGCACATGCTCGCCGGCGCCCTGGTGGTTCAACGGCGACGCTTGCTCCTCACAGGCCACCTGACGGCTACTGGCCGGCAACATCAACGTCACCTCGGTGCCCTGCCCTGGCACGCTGCGGATCGACACATGCCCGCTCGATTGGCGGGCAAAGCCGTAGATGGTCGACAACCCCAGCCCGGTACCTTGGCCGACCGGTTTGGTGGTGAAAAAGGGGTCGAAGACCCTTTCCAAAACCTCAGGCTCGATGCCAGCGCCATCGTCGCGTACGGTCACCGCCACATAGGGGCCGTCTTGCAGGTAGGCATTGCCGTGCGACCAACTCGCGGCAGTGTTGACCCAGATATGCCCACCCTGGGCCAAGGCATCACGGGCGTTGATCACCAGGTTGAGCACTGCGCTCTCCAGCTGGATCGGGTCGACCAGGGCAATCGTCGGCTCGCTGGAAAGCGCCAGCTGCAGCACGATACGTTCGCCAATGGTGCGGGTGATCAGCTCTTCAAGCGAACGAACCCGTTCGTTGACGTCCACTGGGCGGGTGTCGAGCGGTTGCTGACGTGCGAACGCCAACAGCCTGTGGGTCAGCGATGCCGCGCTCATGGCCGAACTGAGCGCAGCGTCTGCGTAGGTGGGGATTTTCTCCAGTTGGTTCTGCCCCACCCGTTTGCGGATCAGTTCCAGGCTGGTAATGATACCGGTCAGCAGGTTGTTGAAATCATGGGCGATCCCGCCTGTGAGGCTGCCCAGGGCATCCATCTTCTGCAATTGCAGCAATTGCGCCTCGGTCTGCGCCCGCTGCGCCATTTCCCGCGCCAGGCGGGTATTGGCGTCGTCCAGGCGCGCCAGGTGCGAGCGCTCACGGTGGCGATGCTCGGTGACGTCCTCGACAAACACCAGGCATAACCCCGGCGCCCGGTAGGGCGAGAGCTGCCATTCGGTGTCGCGTTGCAGGCCGCGCACGCTCATGCCCAGGGTGCCACGCCAGCGCCGGCCATCGGCCATGTGCTGGCGCAAGGCGACAATGGCGGCATGCTGGCCGTCGACAAAGCACTCCTGCAGTGTGTCGGGGTTGCGGTTGTCCTGGATCAGCTGGGCAAATGCACGGTTGCACTCATGCACCTTGAGCCCGGCATCGAGCACGGCGATCGGTGCCGACACATTGTTGAAAATTTCCCGGAAGTTGGCCTCGCTTGCGCGCAGTGCCCGCTCGGTATCGCGCACCCGCATCAGGGTCCGCAGGGTGGCGACCAGTACATCCGGGTCCACCGGGTGCACCAAGTAGGCGTCGGCACCGGCATCGAGCCCGGTAATGATGTCGCCGGTCTGGATCGACGCCGCCGACACGTGAATCACCGGCAGCAAGGCGGTCTCAGGGTCGGCACGGAGCAACCGGACAACATCGAAGCCGCTCATGTCGGGCAGGTTGACATCCAGGATCAACCCATCGATCTGCTCACTGTGGATCAGTGCCAGCCCCTCGCCACCGGTGCCCGCTTCGAGGATCTGGTAGCCATGCAACGCCAGGCGCCGGCGCAGGGCATAGCGGGTGGCTGCGTTGTCGTCGACGATGAGCAGGCGAATGTCAGGGTTCATCAGCGCCCTCCTGAGCCAAAGCCAGCGGAATGATGACAAAGAACGTGGAACCGGCGCCCGGCACGCTCTCCACCCCCACCTCGCCGTCCAGCAAGGCAGCGAAGCGTTTGCACAGTGACAGACCAAGGCCGGTGCCGCGCAGGCGTTTTTGCAGCGGCGAGTCGATCTGGGCGAAGTCTTCGAACAAGCCACCCAGCAGCTCAGGGGCGATGCCGATGCCGGTGTCGGTGACAGCGAAACGGATCTGGTCGCTGCCCAGCAGTTGCGCCGACACCCGCACCTCACCGCGGGTGGTGAACTTGAGGGCATTGGCGATGTAATTGCGCAGGATCTGCGCCAGTTTCTTGTCATCGGTGTAGATCCGCGGCAACCCCTCCGGCTCTTCGAAGATCAGGTCCACGCTACCGGTGTCGACAATCGGCCGGAACATCCCGCGCAAGGCGGCGAACAGGTCGAGCATGTCGAACCAGGCTGGCGAGATGGTGATACGCCCGGCCTCGATCTTGGCCAGGTCGAGCAGGTCGTCGACCATGTCGCTGAGTTCGCGCGTTGCAATGCTGACGAAGGCCACCTGCAATTGCTGCTCCTTGCTCAGCGGCCCGTCCACCTCATCGGCGAGCAGGCTGGTGATGCTCAGGATCGAGCCCAGCGGCGTGCGGAACTCATGGCTCATGTAGGAAAGGAAGCGGCTTTTCAGGTCCGATGCCTGGCGTAACTGCTCGGCTTGGGTGTCCAGCTCTGCGTAGAGCGCCAGCACCCCCTGGTTGGTTTCTTCCAGTTCTGCGCGCAGCGCTTCATTTTCGGCCTGCAGGCGTGCCACACAGGCAGCCTGCGCGGCGCGGTTTTCGGGCGTTGACTCAGGCATGCACGGTCTCCAGGTCGAGCACCAGCACAGTCACATCGTCCCGCCCACGGCAGAAGTCGCGATGCAGTACCGCAGCGATCACGGCCGGGTGGCGGTGCACCAGGCCCGGGTAGGCTTGGAGGTTCCAGCGAGATTGCAGGCCGTCACTGAACATGATCAACAGATTCCCCTTCACATGAGCGTAGTCGAACACTTGCCCCTTGCGGTACTGACCACCGACGATGCCCGGGTGAGAGGCCAGGCCACGCGGTCTATCGCCACCGACCAATGTTGCGCCAATGTTACCGATGCCGATGAACTTCACGCTGTCGTGCCCCCCTTCATACTGGGCAATCGCAACAGCCCCACCGCGCGTACCTGCCATGGCCTGGTGCAATTCGCCCAGCAGATGAAGCGGTGCACTGAACGGGCTCTGGGCGAACGCCTGGGCACCGGCCTTGGCGGCGCGTTCAGCCTCCTCGCCATGGCCCAGGCCGTCGATCAGCAACGCACTCAAACGCTGCTCGCCGAGCGTCACGTGCCACGTATCACCGCAGGCCGGGTCGTCATGCAGCGAATGCTGGCTGATACCCAGGCGAATGTCCCTGGGCGTATCAGCCTGTTTATAAAGGCGCGCCAGCACCACGGCCCCTTGGGCATCGCTGTGCACATCGAATACCTGCGCCAAGCGGCTGACAGCGCCCAGGCCAATACCCGCGGTTGCGCCGGTGGAGTAACCGTCGACCAGGCAATGGTTGAGGTCGAAACCTTGGCCGCGATCCACCGCCAGCAGTTCGATGCCAGGCTGGCTGGCAGGGCCAAGCACGCGCAGGTGCAGTTCGCCGCATTTGGCATGCTTGAGCACATTGCTGGCCAGTTCGGTCGCGACAATGGCCGCCCGGCCCGCATCGGTGGCGTCAAAGCCCTGCTGTTCGGCGAGTTTCTGCACGACCCGTCGGGCGTGCCCGACCTGGGTAGCATCGTCAATGCGCAGGACCTGGGTCAGGCTTGCAGTCAGGTTCATATCCATCGGGTGATCATTACCCGGGTGCCTCGCCCGGGAGCGGTATCCAGCTCGAACTCATCGACCAGGCGTCGCGCCCCGGTCAGGCCCAGGCCCAAGCCACTGCCGGATGTCCAGCCATCGGTCAACGCCAGTTTGATGTCGGCAATGCCTGGCCCCTCATCCCGGAAGACCAGACGTACACCCGTACGGCCGGCCTCTTCGATGACCTCCCAGTCCATGTCGCCACCCCCGCCGTACACCACGGTATTGCGGGCCAGTTCACTGACGGCCGTGACCAGCTTGGTCAGGTCGACCAGGCGCATGCCGCAGTCACTGGCGAGCTTGCGCGTCAATTGGCGGGCCAGCACGACGTCCTGTTCGATGCGTACCGGCTGGCTGCCATGCTCGCGAATGGTCATGGGCGGCCTACCCGCTTGCGCAACAGGTGCATGCCACGATCGACATTGAGTGCAGTGCTGACCCCGGGCAGGGTTAGCCCGAGCTCCACCAAAGTGATCGCGACCGCTGGCTGCATGCCGACCAGGACGGTCTCGGCATCCATGATCCGTGACAACCCCGAAATAGTGGCGATCATGCGGCCGATGAACGAATCGACCATGTCCAGCGCCGAGATGTCGATCAGCACGCCCCGGGCGCTGGTGTGTTCGATGCGATCGGTAAGATCGTCCTGCAGGCGCAGTGCCAGTTGGTCATGCATGTCGACCTGGATGGTCACCAGCAGGAACTCGCCCATTTGCAATATGGGGATACGCTCCATTGCCTCACACTCGCTCGCCAGCAGTGGTACCCAGGCGCGACAGCGCCAGTTTCAGCGCATCGGCCAGGTTGGACTTGGTGGTCAGGGTGCCCAGGTCCAGGCCCAGGTGCACGATGGTTTGCGCAATCTGCGGGCGCACGCCGCTGATGATGCAGTCGGCGCCCATCAGGCGGATGGCGGTTACGGTCTTGAGCAGGTGCTGGGCCACCAGGGTATCGACCGTCGGCACACCGGTGATGTCGATGATGGCGATTTCCGAGCCTGTGTCGACGATGCGTTGCAACAACGACTCCATCACCGTCTGGCTGCGCTGGGAGTCAAGCGTGCCGATCAATGGCAGCGCCAGTACGCCCTCCCACAGTTTCACCACCGGGGTGGACAGCTCCAGCAGTTCCTCTTGCTGACGCTTGATCACTGCCTCGCGGTTTTTTTGGTAGGTGCGGATGGTGTGCAGCCCGAAGGCATCGAACAGTGAAGATATTTCCCATAGCTGTTCGGCCAGCAGCGCGGGCTGCTCGCGGTAATGGGCTTGAAGCAGGTCGAACAGCGGCCCTTTCAGGGCAAAGATGAAGAACGCGGTCTGGTGGGATTCCTGACCGACCTGCGCACGGCTGGCAGAGAGTTTTTCCAGGAAGCGGCGCGTCTCCTCCCAGCCTTCGGCGCCAATGTGGGTGCTGCTCTCACGGCCCAGGCCGTCGATCACCAATTGCAGGAAATCACGGGTCTCCTGGCGCAGGTCCTGTTCACGGATATTACGCGCCGCCCCCTTGGCTTCGAGAGCTTCAAGCCAACTACGCTGCAACTGCGCCTGATTGCCGACAATCGCTTCCAACGTACTGCTTTGCAGTGCTGCCATGTCAAGTTCGCTCCGATATGCCTAGCCGGTGCCCCGAGAATCGTGCCGGCTCCGGAAAGTGACATTTGCCGATGAGAATAGTTGTGGCGATCGGCAAATAATTGCATTGCGCCACCGTGTGTGGGACTAACTTTAGGCCAAGTTTGTGGGGTGCGTTGGTGGCGACCGTCTTCGAGATAGGGTGGCGGCGGCTAGTGTTCTCCCCTTATCTCCCGCCAAGCACATCGCAGCCCTACTACCTTCCCACCAATGCCCGAAGCGCCTTTCAAACCGGCAACTCGGTCGTCAACTTGATCTTCTCCATAGGCACTTCAGTCTTGACGTTCTGCACCACGCTCAGGCTGGTCAGGTGCGCGATCTGGAACCGACGGTAAGCGTCCAGGTCCGCCGCGACCACCCGCAGCAGCAAATCGCAATCGCCCGCCATCACATGGCACTCCACCACTTCGGGCAGCAGGCGCACTGCCTCGACGAATTCATCGGTGGTCTGCTGGTCCTGGCGCTTGAGCCACACCCGCACGAACAGGGTCAGGCCCAGCGCCACCTTGGCCGGGTCCACCAGCGCCACGTAGCGCTCGATCACCCCCGCTTCTTCCAGCAGGCGCACCCGCCGCAAGCACGGCGAGGGGGATAGCCCCACCTGCTTGGCCAGCTCCTGGTTCTGTAGACGGCCGTCGCGTTGCAGCGCCCGCAGGATACGGCGATCGATAGCGTCGAGTTTGATTGGCATACAAAACCTTTAAATGGAGTTTCTCGGCATCTGATGCCAAATCCTCGGCGCATGCGCGCAACTAAGCAAGCCAATTTCAGCGATACATTGAAATAATTTGCCTCCACTGGAGGAAGCCATGACAACCCTTGAACCCTTACTGAACGCTTCACCCGCGCTGGTGCTGCCGCTGCTGGGCGACCTGCGCAGCTACGGATTGGACATGGCCTTTAGCGCAGTCTTGCTGGTGCTGCTAAACGGCATGTGGCGAGGCGTGCACGCCGCCATGCCCTGGCTGTTCAGCCTGATCACGGCTGACCTGTTCTACCTGCTGATTCCCGGTGCCTGGTACGTGCTGGCGGGTACGCTGGCGGGCCTGGTCGGCGCTTATCTATGGGCAAAGCCATGATCGGCGCCGCGCCGGGCTGCCTGCTGGTCGCCTTGCTAGCGCCCTGGTTGGTCTCTGGCTCCCCAGCCGACCTCGTCGCCCTGGCGCTCACCGCGTATGCCGCTTCACGGTATTGCCTGTTACCGGTGGTGCTGTTCGCCATCATCGTGACCGCCGCGTTGCGGGCGCTACTGCCCGCCTGAGGCGAGCATGCCGGCTGCGGGCAAGCTTTCTAGAAATGCATCGATCTGCCGGCTGCCGCGCAAGTGCACGGTAGGAACATCGGGCCCGAGCGCCTGGCGCAGTGCATCGATACCAGGGCGGTAGCCACGGTCGAACTGCCACACGAAATTCAGGAACGTCAGGAACGCCCGGTCGAGCTTCTCTGTACACCCCGCGGGCAGGTCCGACCGGGGCCGGTTCATCACGCTGCGTACGATCACCCGCTTGAAGCAGGTCAGCCGAGGCGTATCGAGCCAGATGACCAGGTCGGCACGGGGCAGGCGCAGGTCGAAGCTGCGCCGGGCATAGTTGCCTTCACACACCCAGGCCTGCCCCGCAATCGCTGCACCCACCCGGGTGCGGAACTGCTCGGCGTCAGGCTCGACCCAGCCGGGCTCCCAGAACAGGGTGTCCAGGTGAACCACCGGCAGGCCGAGGCGCTTGCCCAAGGCGCGGGCAAGGGTCGATTTGCCGCTGCCGGCATTTCCCAGAATCACAATCCGTTGCATGGCGGCTTCCTGTGGCGAAAAAAGCCGGCGATTGTGCGGGTTTTGGTCGGGCAACCCAAGACCAGAATGCGATCACAGGCGCCGAATTACACTTTCTTACTCTTTCACGTGTGTTCCAGGAAGACTGACCCTCACCAACTCGGCAAAGTACCGCGCACCGGTCACCAGTATTTCATCGTTGAAGTCATAGCCGGCATTGTGCAGGGGCGTCGCTCCGTCCTGCCCCTCTGCGCCGTTGCCAATGAACACGAAGTTGCCTGGCACCGTCTGGAGGAATGCGCCGAAGTCTTCGGAAATCATCATGGGTGACACCTCTGGGTCTACGGCCTTGTCACCCACCACATTGCGTGCAGCTGCAATGGCAATGTCGGTATTGTTCGCCCAGTTCACGGTCGGCGCAAACTCGTGGCTGTACTCGAACCTGCAGGTGGCGCCATGCATTCGGCAGATGCCTTCACTGATCTCGCGCATGCGCTGCTCAAGCAGACGCTGCACCTCAGGGCTGTAACTGCGGGTGTCCCCTTTGATCGTCACATGCGTGGGGATGGCGTTGCGAATACCGTCGGTGATGAATTCGGTGCAGGAAACCACTGCAGGCAAGCTGGGGTCGACGTTGCGCGAAACGATGGTTTGCAACGCCAGTACGATCTCGGCGCCAATCACCAAGGGGTCGATACCCATGTGCGGCCGAGCCGCATGGGTGCCCCGCCCTTGGATATGGATGACGAAGTTATCTTCGCTGGCCATGATCCCCCCGGCGCGCGTGGCGATATGGCCTGCCGGCATGCCTGGCATGTTGTGGGCACCGTAGATGGCATCCACCGCAAAGCGCTCGAATAACCCGTCCGCCATCATCGCCTTGGCACCGCGGCCGTGCTCCTCGGCCGGCTGGAAGATGAACCTGACGGTACCCTCGAAGTCGCGCCGACTGCACAGAAGCGCTGCAGCGCCCAGGACCATTGCCATGTGCCCGTCGTGGCCACAGGCATGCATCTTTCCAGGGTTGCAGGACGCGTGAGCGCGCCCTTTCGCCTGCTCGGTGATGTTCAAGGCATCCATGTCGGCGCGAATGCCGATTACCCCACGCCCTTCCCCGACTGTCAGGCTTGCGACAACCCCTGTTCCGCCTATTCCCCTGTGCACTTCCAGGCCTAGACCTGTGAGGATGCTGGCAACCTCGTCTGCTGTCGTGAACTCTTCGAATCCGGTTTCAGGGTGGCGATGGAAGGTGTGCCGCCATTGCTTGATGCGCTGCTCGAATGCTTGCTCGTTGCTCATGCTGGAAGTCTCCTGTTACTGGGTCAGCGAAGGGTGTCGATCAGACGGTTGAGGTATCGAGTGCGCCGCGTCGTCGTTGTGCCAGACACTGCTCTCGGCCAGATACGGGGTGCGGTAGCCACTGCGAACCCCCAAGCGATAGAACGCGAATGCGACAGCTGCCACGACGGCCATGTCCACACCCTCAGGCAAGATGCCAAGCCCGCCAAATGCTTCACTGCCGATGCAGGACACCAGCGCCATGGCCGGCAAATAGCCGATCAACCACACTGCGGCACGCACCTCACGAGCAAACCCCGTCCAGCCGCTTTTGGCCTGGTAGTAGAAGTACAGGGGCAAAGCACCGATCACCAGCAGGATGACCTGGCCGGTCAATGGCCAGCGCGCCCAGTACAACACCAGCGATGCACAGATGAAGGCAAATGGCGCTATGACGGGCATGCCCTTCAAACGCAGAGGGCGTTTGACATCGGCTGCATGCACCCGCAAGGACATCACGCTGACGGGGCCTGTCAAAAACGAAATGATCACCGCGACAGAAATCACCGCAGCCAGCGTGCCCCACCCCCGGAAGAAGAACAGGAAGACAAAGCTCACCGCCAGGTTCAGCCACATCGCCTGACGCGGGACGCCATACAGGGGGTGGAGGTTGCCGAACACCTTGGGCAGCGTGTTGTTCTTCTCCATCGCATAGATCATTCGCGCAGTGGTCGCGGTATAGATCGCCCCCGTACCCGATGGGCTCACGAACGCGTCCAGATAAAGCAGCATCGCCAGCCAGTTGAGGTTCAGCGCCAAGGCCAGCTGCGCCAACGGCGAGTCAAAGTTCAGGCTGTGCCAGCCCGAAGCAATGCTTTCAGGGTTTACTGCCCCGATGAAGGCCACCTGCAGCAGCACGTAGATGATCAAAGCGATCAGCACCGAGCCGATCAACGCGAACGGGATGCTACGCCCCGGGTTGCGGGCCTCCCCGGCGAGGCTGACCGGGCTCTGGAAACCGTTGTAACTGAATACGATGCCGCTGGCGGCAACGGCCGTGAACACGGCTGACCACCCATAGGGGGCGAAACTGGAGACTGAACCGTCACCAAAGTTCTCGCTGTTGAAGCTGGCCATGCTCAACGCCACCGCAGTCAATGCAGGCACCACCAGCTTGAACACGGTAATGGCCGTGTTGGTCTTGACGAACAGTTTCACCCCCCAGTAATTGAGGGCGAAATACACCAGTACCAATGCCCCGCTGCCGACCAGCCCTGTGCTGGTCAGTTCACCCTGATGCACCAACGCCCTCGCCCAGGGGAATGGCCAGGAGGCCATGTACTGGACCGAGGCAATCGCTTCGATGGGGATGACTGAAACGATCGAGATCCAGTTTGCCCATGCGGCCATGAAACCCACCAGCGATCCATGCGAGTACCGTGCGTAGCGCACCATGCCGCCTGATTCCGGGAACATGGCGCCCATTTCGGCATATGTGAGGGCGATCGCAAGGACGACGACTGCACCAATCACCCATGCCAGGATTGCAGCCGGCCCGGCAATGGCCGAAGCGTGCCAGGCGCCAAACAGCCAGCCTGAGCCAATGATGGAGCCGAGGCCGGTCAGCATCAGCGACCACGGGCTGATGTCTCGTTTTATCGTGTTCATGGAGTCTCCGATTGTTGTTCTTGTGTGGAGCACCCAAGCGCTTGGCCCAAGCCCTTGGGTAAACCTGCCTAGGGCTCAGGCGGCGGGCGCCCAGGCGCTCTGGCGGGCCAGCACCGACTCCGCGCTCTCGCCCAGCAGCTCGGCGTAGACACCGGGGGCGGTGGCGCCTTCGGTGCTGATCAACAACACCCGTGAATTGGCGTTGATGCCCAGGTCTGTAGCGCGGCCTGCGCCTTCGACCAGGCAACCGAGAGCAGCCAGCCCGGCGACACTCGATTCACCCGCCACCAGTGGAATGTCCCGCGCACTGCCAGCGGCCAGGCGGCGCATGGCTGCGATGGCCTGGTCATCTTCGATGGTCATGAAGTAATCGACACTGGCGGCCAGGAACCGCCAGGCCAACGGCGAGGTTTCGCCACACGCCAGCCCGGCCATCACCGAGTCCACCGAGCCGGTCGCCCGTGCCGGTCTGCCGGCAAGCGCACTTTGGTACAAGCAATCGGCCTGCACCGGCTCAACCATGATGAAGGTCGGCCGGTCTGCCCCGTACCGCTCCCACAGGTAGCTGACGATGCCTGCCGCCAGGCCACCTACCCCGCCTTGCAGAAAAACATGGGTGAAAGCAGGTTGTGCCGCAGCCGTAGCCGTCGCCTCGACGATTTCCGCCGCGATAGTGCCGTAGCCCTGCATGACATCACGGGGGATCACCTCGTAACCGTCGTAGGAGGTATCGGAAACCACCACCCAGTGGTTGCTGGCGGCCAGGGCAGCAGCGTGCTCGACAGATTGGTCATAGTTGCCAGTGATCCGCACGATCTGTGCGCCGTAGGCGGCGATGGCCTGCTCGCGCTCGATACTGACCTGCGCATGCAGCACGATCACGCAGCGGCAACCCATGCTTTGCGCGGCAGCCGCCAGCCCTTTGCCGTGGTTGCCATCGGTGGCACTGACCACGGTGAAGTCCGCCAGCACCCCGGCGTATTTACCGTCCAGCAGCCCATGCGGGTCAAACTGCTGTTCAGGGAAGGTCCGCAAGACCAGCCGCACCAGCGCGATGGGTGCGCCCAAAGCCTTGAAACTGCCCAACACCGAGCGCACGGATTCGTCTTTCACCATGATCTGCGCCACACCAAGCGCACCTGCCAGGTCAGGCAGGGAATACAAGGGTGTTGCTCCCGCATTGAGCTGTGACCAGTGGGACAGCCACTGGCGGCTTTCATGGGCCTTGGCGATGCTCATGACCGCTTTTAGCGAGTCCGGGTAAGGCTGGCGGCTGGCCTTGGGGTTGGCGATAAACATGCAGCACTCCTTTCAACAGGCAACAAGACGCCCCTACCGCTGCATTCAGGCCTCAGCGGGTTGGGATCGAGAGAAGGAATCAGCCGATGGTGCGCAAACGGTGCCGGAAGCCCCGGTCTTGCACCCTGATCAACCTATGGAGAAATTCTATTCAGCTGCTGCGCACTAGAATCTTGATTTTCAGTGAAGACATGAACTTCTATTACGATTTACATCACTCCACACCCTTTCCATTACGGACTATTCACCATGCCCCTCGATCACTTCGACCTGGCCTTGCTCGACGCGGTGCAGCGCGACGCTGGTACTTCACAACTGGACCTTGGCAGCCAGGTCAATCTCTCCTCCGCAGCGGTAAACAGGCGGCTGAAAAAGATGACCGAGGATGGCGTCATTCGCGGCACCGTTGCACAGGTAGATGCGCAAAAGCTTGGCTACACACTCACGGTCATCGCCCAGGTGGACGTCGAGAACGAGCGACTGGATTTACTCGACGCCATGAAAAAGACCTTTCTGGCCTGCCCGCAGGTGCAGCAGTGCTTTTATGTCGCCGGCGAGTGCGACTTTGTGCTGATCCTGCTGGTGCGCGACATGGAGCAGTACACGCAGCTCACGCGTGAACTGTTTTTTCAGAGCAACAACGTGAAGCGGTTCAAGACGCTGGTCTCGATGAGCAATGTGAAGACGGGAGTATTCGTACCTACCCTGGATTGAGGCGCGCACAGGTACGCGGCGACTCTGCCCCCTAGGTACCAACCTGTATGCCGTAACAGCATGGTAATAGAAGAATATCGGTATTAGACGGCATAGTTATGCCGTTTTAGTCTTCCCCTCACCCGGCGGAGCCTTGCATGTGCACACATGTTCCTAGCCCGCCCCTCCCTGTTGCGCCCTGCCACAAAAATAACTAACAGGCACTCACCGATGCTTAACAAACAGGCTAACGCTCGCTGGCTTGCCGGCACCCTTGCGACTTTTTTCTCCCTCTCCCCGGTTATGGGCAAGGCCCAGCCAGGCTTGCTCGAAGACAGTTCGCTGACCATGAACCTGCGCCATTGGTACTCCCATGAGACAGGCCATAAAAGCACCTATTTCCTGGCTCCAGACAAAGGAAGCGCGAAGCCGGTCAACGACCGTACGGCTTGGTTGCAAGGCGCCAGGCTCGATTTCGTCTCAGGCTATACCCAAGGCCCGGTTGGCCTGGGTATCGACCTGTCGCTGTATGGCGCGGTAGCGCTTGAACGCAGTGGGTTGGCGGCAGCCGGCGGCAGCAGCAGGCTGCTCGTGGAGCGCGACGGCGATGTGGTCGACGACTGGGGCAAGGTCGGTATCGCAGCGGCCAAACTCAAGGCCGGCCAAACCGTGATCAAGGTCGGCAGGCAGCAGGTACGCACCCCCGTCATGGACTATGCGGACACCCGGACCTTACCTGCGTCGTTCGACGGCGTGTCGCTGGAAAGCCACGACCTCGGCGCACTGACGCTCAAGGCGGGCTACTTCGACCGGGCCACGCCACGCACCGGCGCAGGCAGCGAAGACCTGACGTCGACCATGACCACGCGCAAGGTTGAAAGCGATTGGGTTGCCTATGCCGGCGGCGATTACAACCTGAACACGGCAGCAACGGCCAGCCTCTATCTTTCCCGCTTCGATGCCATATGGGACCGCGCCTATCTGGGCTTCAACTCCCGCCACGAGTGGAACGCTGCCTGGGCTAGCGAAGTGCAGGCCGACCTGTATCACACCCGTTCCAGCGGGCGTGAACTGGCCGGGGCAATCGACCAACAGGTCTACGGCCTGAGCCTGACCCAGCGTTACCTCAACCACTCGGTGAAGTTCGGGCTGCAGCAGGTGGTCGGGGACGAGTACTTCGATTATGTCGGCGAATCCAACGCCATTTCACTGCCCAACACCATGCTCTCTTACTACAACGGCCCCAACGAGCGTTCGTTTCAAGTCAAGTACACCAATGACTTCACCGCCTACGGCGTGCCCGGCCTGAAAACCATCCTCTGGTACATCAAGGGTTGGAACATCGACGGCACCGCTTACGACGGCGGCGCCAACGCAGCCTACGGCTGGGCGTCGAGCCAAAACGGCGAGAGCCACTACGAAGTGGGCGCCTTTCTCAACTACGTGGTGCAGTCCGGGCGCATGAAGAACCTCAGCGTCCTCACCGGCAACGCCTGGCATCGCGCGAGCCGCAACCAGATCGAAGGCAATCTCGAAGAGTTCCGCCTCATCGTCAACCTGCCAGTGAAGCTCTTCTGAGCGCTGCAGCAACGCCCCCCTTCTAAGGAGAACCTCCATGAAACCCTTGTTTGCCGTACTGATCGGCTCCCTGCTAGGCGCGCCAAGCGTGCAGGCCTGGGCCAGCATGCCTGATGGCACCTGGGTAAAGCACGCTGCCTTGAAGGTCGAGGACGAGGTCGTGCGGATCCGGCGACAGATTCACCAGCATCCGGAGCTGGGCAACCAGGAGTTCCAAACGGCCCAGCTGGTTGCCAAGCAGCTACGTGAACTGGGCATCGAGGTGCGCACCGGCATTGCCCGTACCGGCGTGGTCGGCGTGCTCAAGGGCGGTAAGCCTGGGCCGGTCATGGGCTTGCGTGCCGACATGGATGCTTTGCCCGTGCAGGAACAGACCGGCCTGCCGTTTGCCAGCAACACGGTTGCCCAGTACCAGGGCAAATCATCCCCAGTCATGCATGCCTGTGGCCACGATGCCCACACGGCCATGCTGCTCGGGGCGGCACGGTTACTGGCCGAGCATCGCGAACAGGTGGCCGGGACCGTGGTGTTCATCTTCCAGCCGGCTGAAGAAGGTGGCGCGGACATCGACAATTTCACCCAGGGTGCCGAGGTGGGGGCACGCAAGATGATCGCCGAAGGCGTGCTGACCGACCCGCCGATCGAGGCGCTGTTCGGCCTGCATGTGGTGGCTGGCATCCCGACCGGTGAGCTGCGCTACCGCCCCGGCGCGACCATGAACAGCGCCGATGGGGTGCGTATATCGCTGCAAGGTGTGCAGGCCCACGGCTCGATGCCGTGGAAGAGCAAGGACCCGGTAGTCGCCGCAGCGCAGGTGGTCACCAGCTTGCAAACCCTGGTAAGCCGCCGGGCAGACCTGACCCAAGGCATGGCAGCTGTCACCATCGGCAGCATTCACGGTGGCACTGCGCCGAATGTCATCCCGCAGGACCTGACGATGCTGGGCACCCTCCGCACCAGCAACAACGACATCCGCAAGACCCTGCTCGGCGACTTGCCAAACCTGGTGGAGCACATCGCCCTCGCCCACGGGGTGGCCCCCAAGGTGGAGCTGTCGGAATACGCCCCCGTGCTGATGAACGACCCAGCGCTGACCCAGGCAATGGTTACGGCGCTGCAGCGCGCCTCCGATGGCAAGGCAGCGCGGCTGGATTACACATTCTCCGCCAGCGAAGACTTTGCCCACTATGCCACCCAGGTGCCCAGCCTGTTCGTGCTGCTGGGCGCCACCCCTGCCGGCCAGGACATGAGCAGCGCACCGGTCAACCACAGCCCGTCGTTCACTGTGGATGAAGCCACGCTGAGCACCGGTGTACGCGCCCACGTCGAGTTTGTGCTGGCCTACCCGGCCTACGCCCAAGCGCGCCAGGCCGTGCGTTGAGTTTGCTTCAAGCCCACCCGCTACGCGCGCGCTATCACCCCGGGTGCCGCGCCGCGCAGCTTTGATCAGAGAGATGAACAATGCAAATCTGGAAGTGGAGTGCCACCGAAACGCGTGCACGGATCGCGGCAGGTGAAGTCAGCTGCACAGAAGTCGTCACGCAGCACATCGATCGCTGCGAGGCGATCAACCCCAGCATCAACGCTGTGGTCACCCGCAACTACGAACAAAGCCTCGCGCAGGCTCGGCGGATGGACCAGCAGCGCCGCGCCGGTGACACGCTGCCGCCACTGTTCGGCGTGCCGGTCACGGTAAAGATCAATGTCGACCAGGCAGGCTACGCCAACTCCGATGGGGTTCCCGCCCTGGCCGCGCAACGCTGCGAACACGACGCACCCGTAGTGGCCAACCTGCGCAAGGATGGGGCGATCATCATTGGCCAGACCAACACGCCGGAGTTCAGCACCCGCTGGTTCACTGACAACCCGCTGCACGGTGCCACCTTCAACCCCTGGAACGCGGCGCTGACGCCGGGTGGCTCGTCAGGTGGCGCAGCGGCGGCCGTGGCGTCAGGCATTGGCTGTATCGCCCATGGCAACGATATGGGCGGCTCGCTGCGCTACCCGGCGTACTGCTGTGGCGTGACCACCTTGCGCCCGTCCATGGGCCGCATCGCGAACGGTTCGCCCGCCTGTGAACAGGGCCGCCCGCCGATTTCCCAACTGTTTTCGGTGCAGGGTCCGATCGCGCGCAATGTGCAGGACTTGCAACTGGCGTTTGCGTCGATGAGCCAGCCCGCCGCCCTCGACCCGGACTGGCGCGCCGGGCGCAACGCCGGGCGCATCGATCGCCCCATGCGCGTGGCCTGCTGCATCGACCCGTTCGACAGCGGTGTCAGCCCGGCAGTGGAACGTGCCATAGCCACCGCGTGCCTGGCGCTGACCGAGTCCGGGCACCAGGTAGAACAGGTTCGCCCGCCACTGGCCCTGGAAGGCGCGATGCTTTGGGGGCGATTGGTCGCCGCCGAATCCACTGCATTGTTCGTAGAGGGTGTCGCACGCCATGGCTCAGCGCAGATCAACGAGGTGGTCAACGGCATGAATGCCCACTTCGGTGCCTCCGATGCCGGTCAGCTGCTGCGCGACTTGCGCCTGCGCAACCTGATCCGTCGCCAATGGAACCTGTGGCTGCAGGCCTACGACGCCGTGCTGATGCCGGTCTCGGCCCAGGCGCCGTTCGCGGACAACTATGACCTTGGCGCCCCGGCACAGCTTGAAGCGCTGCTTGAGGCCCAACGCGCGCTGTACTTGGTGAACCTGCTGGGTTTTCCAGCGGTTGCCGTGCCGACCGACGTGCAGGCAGACGTACCGCAAGGTGTGCAACTGATCGGCGCCCCCCTGGAAGACGAGCGCTGCCTGCAACTGGCAGCAGACATCGAACGCCACTGCGGGGTGTTCACGCCCGCACTGTGGAACAAGCAACAATCCTTCAGCAACAAGAGCCTTTGACATCATGACCCGATTCATCAGCGTTTCAGACCTCAGCGAGTACTTGTCCGGTCATGGGGTCGATACCCTGCTGCGCCGCCTGACCGACTACATCGAAGATGATTTCCGTCGATGGCAGGCCTTCGACAAGTCTGCACGGCTGGCCAACCATAGCGATGTCGGCGTCATCGAACTGATGCCCATCGCCGATGCCGGGCGTTATGCCTTCAAGTACGTCAATGGCCATCCAGGCAACATCGAGCACAACTTGTCCACGGTCATGGCCTTCGGCGTGCTGGCCGATGTCGCCACCGGCTACCCGCTGCTGCTCTCGGAACTGACCCTGACCACTGCAATCCGCACCGCTGCCACTTCAGCACTGGCGGCCAGGTACCTGGCCCGTGACGACGCGAAGGTGATGGCCTTGATCGGCAATGGCTGCCAGAGCGAGTTCCAGGCCATCGCGTTTCACACCCTGCTGGGTATTCAACGGGTGCAGTGTTTCGATGTGGACCCTCGCGCCACGCAAAAGCTGCTGCACAACCTCAAGGACTATCCAGGCCTTGAGGTGGTTGCCTGTGAATCGGCCGAGGTGGCCGTGCACGGCGCGGATATCATCACCACGGTAACCGCCGACAAATGCCTGGCCACCATCCTCACCTCGGACATGGTGGCGCCAGGCATGCACATCAACGCCGTGGGCGGCGACTGCCCCGGCAAGACCGAGCTTGACCCGCAGGTGCTGCGCCAAGGCACGGTGTTCGTCGAGTACGAGCAACAGACGCGTATCGAAGGCGATATCCAGCAACTGCCCGGTGATTTTCCGGTTACCGAACTGTGGACCCTGATCGCCAATGACCGTCACGGTCGCACGAGCAAGGACGAGATCACCGTGTTCGATTCGGTGGGCTTCGCCCTTGAGGACTACTCGGCCCTGCGCCTGCTCTACGAGCTGAGCAGCCAGGAAGGCCTTGGCAGCAGCATCGAACTGGTCCCTGAACTGCCCGACCCCAAGGACCTGTACAGCCTGACCAAAGATGGCCGGGCAACGCGCAGCCTGCACAAGGTTGCCTGACTTCCGGCACACGTGCGACCGAGGCCCACGTGCCCGGTCGCCGACAATCAGCGCTTTGCCTGCGTCGCCAACAAGAACAACATATTCCAAACAGTGGGGCATCCATGAGCAATACGGCTACCTTCAAGCGCAACCTGGGGCTGCTCGACCTGACCCTGATCGGCGTCGGGTCAATGATTGGCTCAAGCTGGCTGTTTTCATCGCTACTGGCGGTGAAGATCGCCGGTCCGGCCGCCTGGATTTCCTGGCTGATCGCTGCATTCGCCAGTTTCTTCATCGCCATGACCCTGGCCGAACTGGGCAGTGCGCTGCCCAAGACCGGCGGGTTGGTCCGATACCCGGCCATGACCCACGGGCCTCTGATCGGGTTTATCGTCAGCTTTGCGGCGTTCATCATGTACTCGTGCGTGGCCGGGCTCGAGGCCGTGGCGGTGCGCACCTACGCCAGCGCCTGGCTGCCCGCGCTGGGCGGTGCAGAACCCACCCTGCTCGGCTGGTGGTTCCAGGCCGGCTTGATCGGGGTGTTCTTCCTGATCAACTACTTCGGGGTCAAGTCGTTCGGCAAGGCCAATTCGCTGGTAACCGTCATCAAGCTGGGGGTGCCGGCGGTGGTGATCGTGACCTTGGCCTTGCATTTCGAACCCAGCAATTTCACCGCCCATGCGTTCGCGCCAAACGGCGTCAGCGGTATCACCGCCGCCGTTTCCACTGCGGGGCTGATCTTTGCCTTTGGCGGGTTCCAGAACATCGTGATGTTCAGCGCCGAGGTCAGGAACCCCTCGCGCACCATTACCCTGGCGATCTTCTTCTCGTTGCTGATCACCACGCTGGTGTATGTGCTGCTGCAAGTGACCTTCATCGGGGCGGTGCCCAGTGCAATGCTGAACCAAGGCTGGGGCGCCCTGCAGATGAGTACGCCATTCGCCGACCTGGCCAGCATGCTGGGCCTGGCATGGCTGGTCAAAGTGATCATGGCCGATGCCCTGATCTCACCCGCCGGCACCGGCAACGTGTACCTGGCGGCAACCGCACGACAGGTGTATGCATGGGCGCGCAATGGCACGTTCTTCAAACGCTTCACCGCACTGGACGCCAACACCGGCGTCCCCCGGCTGGCCCTGTGGCTGTCGCTGTTCATGGCGCTGTTCTGGACGTTGCCGTTTCCCTCCTGGGAGGCCTTGGTGCAGGTGAACTCGGCAGCTGGGGTGATGCTGTTCACGCTGCTACCCATCTGCGTGATGACCCTGCGCCTCAACGCGCCCGACCTGCCGAGGCCTTATCGGATCCGCGGCATCGGCCTGATCGCGCCACTGGCATTCGTGAGTGCAACGTTCATCTTCTATTGGGTGGGCTGGAAGACCCTGTCGTGGATGCTCGGCGCGTTCCTGCTATTGATGCTGGTCTATTGCCTGGTGGCCCGAGGCAGACAAGTCGCGGGGGTTGGCTTTGCCCAGCAGCTGCGCTCAAGCGCCTGGATCGTCGCCTACTTCCTGGGCTTGATGCTGATCAGCTGCCTTGGCAACTTCGGTGGCAGCGGGCTCATGCCGGCGCCGTGGGACCAGGCCTTGGTTCTGGTGTTGTCGCTGGCATGCTTCTATTGGGGTGTCGTGTCTGGCATCGCGCGCGCGCCACAGCAGGTGAGGCTGGCCACCGTGCCCGGCGCTTAATCGATGCTTTGCAGAAAGCCTGCCAGCCGCAAGGCGATGGCCTCCAGGGCTTGCGGGCAGTAATGTTCAGCGCTCCAACCGGCGTGCAGGTCAATGCCCAGGTAAGGTTGCGCAGGGCTGGGTAGCGGGTCAATGACCCGCAGGCTGTACGCACCGAAGCGCGGCAGGTCGGTCACGATACCAATGCCGCGCCCGGCTGCGCACAGCGCTTGCAACACAGTGGCGTGGCCACATTCGCTCACCCCACGGTAAGCCAGCCCTGCACGAGCCACCGCCAGGTCCAGCTGGATGCGGCTGATGTTCTGGCTGCCGAGCAGCAGCAAGTCGTGTTGCAGCAGCTCGGCCAAGGCTATCTCGCTGCGCCCTTCGAGCGCCCATGGGTGCGCTGCCCAGACATAGGCGCGCAAGGGCGCCCGTCCCAGGTAAAGGCTACGCAGGTCGCTGTCGAGGGCGCTGGGTGTAACCACCATGTCCATGCCTTGATGAAAGCGCTCAAGCAGATCGGCATGAGGCGCATCCACGGTGAGGATCATCGGGTCGTCCCTGCCCAGCGTAGTGATGAATGGCGCGATCAACTCACTGATGGTGGCAGGCGTGGCGGCGATGCGCAGGTCGCGCAGTTGGCCGCTGGCCAGGCTTTGCGCGGCAATGCGGATACTGCGCGCCTTCTCCAGCAACTGCCGCGCCAGCGGCACCAGGGTATGGCCCGCAGCAGTCAGGGCCAAGCGGTTGCGATGGTGCTCGAACAGCTGCAGGCCCAGCTCCTGCTCCAGGGTCTGGATCTGACGGCTCAGCGCTGGCTGAGCCAGGTGCAGTTTATGAGAGGCCGCGGTCACGGTGCCTAGATCGACCACTGCAAGAAAGCACTCGATCCGCCTGATATTCACTGTGCAGGTACTCTTAGGCCAATGCAGAACGTGCCCATGAACAGGTCATCACAGCTAGGAAGTCATGGGCTCGCATGGCGCGCATCATAACGGGCTTTGCAACATTGCTACAGAGGCTTGCGGATACGCCGACGGCGCCACCTTGAAGGCAGCACCGCCTGCAACGGCGCCTCAAGCCCCCGTGTGCATCTCGCGAATCAGCTTCTTGTTGATCTTGCCAATGCTGGTCTTGGGGATATCGGCAACGAAATGCACCTGTCGCGGAATCGCCCACTTGTTGATCTGCCCGCAGTCGACGAACTGCTTCAGGTGCGCCTCGAGCATCGGCTGGTCAAGGCTGCCGTCTGATGCACGCACCACCAGGGCGATAGGCCGCTCGCCCCACTGCTCGTCAGGGATGCCGACCACCGCCACGGCGCTGACCGCCGCATGCTGGCTGATCAGGTTTTCCAGGGTCAACGAACTGATCCACTCCCCGCCGGTCTTGATCACGTCCTTGATCCGGTCCTTGATCTCCAACACCCCGTGGCGGTCGATCGAGCCCATGTCACCGGTGTGCAGCCAGCCGTCCTGCCACAGTTCGGCGCCTTTCTGCGGCTCGTGCAGGTAGCCCTGGGTCAACCAGGGTGAGCGCACCACGATTTCACCCAGCGACTCACCGTCGTGGGGCATGGCGTTACCCTGGGCATCGACGATGCGCAGGTCAACCATCGCCACGGGGGCGCCGGTTCTGATCCGCTGCGCGACCTGCTCGGCCATGGGCAAGGCCAGGTCGGCTTCGCGCAAGTGGGTCAGGGTCAGCAGCGGGCAGGTCTCGGACATCCCGTAGCCACTGTAGATCAACATGCCACGCTCGCTGGCCTGGCGGGCCAGGCCGTGGGTCAACGCGCTGCCACCGAGCAGGATCTTCCAGCGGCTGAAATCGGTGTGCTGGCCTTGCTCGCAGTCCAGCATCATCTGCAACAGGGTGGGCACGCAGTGGGAGAACGTCACCCCTTCGTCGCGGTACAACCGCACCAGGGTGTTCGGCTCGTAGCGCCCGGGGTACACCTGCTTGACCCCCAGCATCGTGGCCACGTAAGGCACGCCCCATGCGTGCACATGGAACATCGGCGTGATGGGCATGTACACGTCGCTGGACCGTAACAGTGGCTGGCCATCGTAGGCGGCGAAGGTGCCCAGTTCGTTGAGGGTGTGTAGCACCAGCTGGCGGTGGGAGAAGTACACCCCTTTGGGGTTGCCCGTGGTGCCAGTGGTGTAGAACAGCGTCGCCACCGAATGCTCGTCGAAGTCGTCGAACTCGGCTTCAGGGCTGGCGGCGGCCAGCAGCGCTTCGTACTCGCCCAGCACGGGCAACGAAGTGGCCGGCGCCTGCGCGTCCGTAAGCTGCACGTAGCCGCGCACGGTCCCCAGCTGACCGTAAATCTGCTCCAGCAGCGGCACGAAGTCGTCATGCACCAGCACCAGGTCGTCTTCGGCGTGGTTCATGGTGTAGGCAACCTGCTCGGGGGACAGGCGCACGTTCACCGTGTGCAACACCGCACCCAGCATCGGCACGGCAAAAAAACACTCGAGCGAGCGGTGGCTGTCCCAATCCAGCAGCGCCACGGTATCCCCGGCCTGCACCCCGGCCGCACGCAGCGCATTGGCCAGGCGCCGGACCCGCTGGTCGAGGTCGCGGTAGGTGTAGCGCAGCTTGTCGGCGTAGACGATCTGCTGTTCCGGCTGGTGGCGTACCCCTGACATCAGCAGGCGTTTGATCAGCAGGGGGTAGGCATAGGCACCGGCTGCCGGCGGCATTATTTTTGTCTTGGCCATGTAGGTAGCTTCCAGTTATTCGTGTTCGGTTCGACTAAAGGGCACTCACGCGCTCATCCGCGTGGGCGCCTGGGGTTGGCACACGCGCTCGTCAGGTGGCGTCGGCGCAGCACACGTCTCGGGCTCGGCGGCAACAAAGCGCTTGTCCGGTAGCAGGAAGTACGACAACGCCGGGATCAGCACCAGGGCACCCAGCATGTTCCACAGGAACATGAAGGTCAGCAGGATGCCCATGTCGGCCTGGAACTTGATCGGCGACCACGCCCAACCGACCACGCCCGCCGCCAGCGTGATGCCGACCAGGCCGACCACCCGGCCGGTGAAGGCCACGGCGTTCTGGTAGGCCTCGCCCAACGAGCGGCCCTGGCGCTGGTAGTGCAACTGCACGCTGAGCAGGTACAAGGCGTAGTCCACGCCAATGCCGACACCCAGGGCGATGACCGGCAACGTGGCCACTTTCACGCCAATGCCCATCGCCACCATCAAGGCCTCGCACAGCACCGAGGTCAGCACCAGCGGCAACAGCGCCACCAAGGTCGCTCGCCAGCTGCGGAAGGTGATCAGGCAAAACAGCGTGACCGCCAGGTAGACGAACAGCAGCATGGTGCGGTTGGCGTCACGGACCACGATATTGGTTGCCGCCTCGATGCCGGCGCTACCGGCCGCAAGCATGAACTGGCGCTCTGGGGTGCTGTTTTCGCGGGCAAAGCGGTCGGCGATAGCCACCACATCGTCGAGGGTCTGGGCCTTGTGGTCCTTGAGGTAGGCGATCACCGGCATCAGCGAACAGTCGTTGTTGAACAGCTCCGGGGCGTTGACCGACGCTTGTTGGGCGGCATAGTTGAGCATGTCTTGGTTGCGCTGCAGGCTGCTCATCTTCGGGTTGCCCTCGAACGAGCCTGCGGTGATCTGGCGCACGGCGTTGACCAACGAAACGGTGGTCTGCACGCCCGGGTACTGCTGCAGCTCCCAGGCCAGGCGGTCGGCAAGCATCAGCGTCTGGTAGCTCAGGCAGCCTTCGGGTGGGGTCTTGATCATCACCGCAAACAGGTCGCTGGACAGTGCGTAGTGGCGGGTGATGTAGGCGTTGTCGCGGTTGTAGCGTGAGTCGGCGCGCAGCTCCGGCGCGCCGCTGTCGAGGTCGCCGATCTTCAGCTGCAGGCTTGCCCAGAAACCAACTGCGCCCATCAGCACGGCCACCAGCACCGCGCCGGTCGCCCACTTGCGCGTGGTGAAGCGGTCGAGCGCATCCCACAGCTTGCCGAAGCCGCGGTGCTCGGCGGCGCGGCGGTCGATGCGCAGGGCGCGCTCGGCGGCCTTGCGGCCCACGCCGACATACGACAGCGCCACCGGTATCAACAGCAACGAGGTGAAGATCAGTACCGCAACCCCAATGCTCGCGGTGATCGCCAGGTCCTTGATCACCGGGATGTCGATCAGCATCAGCACGGCAAAGCCCACGGCGTCGGCCAGCAGCGCGGTGACCCCGGCCACGAACAGGCGCCGGAAGGTGTAGCGCGCGGCTACCTGCCTGTGCGTGCCGCGGCCGATGTCCTGCATGATGCCGTTCATCTTCTGCGCCGCATGCGAGACGCCGATGGCGAAGATCAGAAACGGCACCAGGATCGAATAAGGGTCGATGGCATACCCCAGCCAGCCGACGATACCCAGTTGCCACACCACCGCCGCCAGCGAACAGCACACCACCAGCAAGGTACTGCGCACACAGCGGGTATACAGGTAGATGATCAGCAGCGACGTGCCCACCGCCAAGGCGAAGAACATCATCACCTGGACCAGCCCGTCGCTCAGGTCGCCCATCAGCTTGGCAAAACCGATGACCCGCACCTTGTACTTGCCGTGGCCCTCCTCGCCTGCCCTGCGCGCCTTGCTGTCGCCGGCGTACTCGTACTTGTCGCGCAGTTGCTGTTCGAGCATCTGCGAGAACTGCCGGTAGTCGATGCCGCGGCCGGTGGCCAGGTCGTGGTCGAGCAGCGGCACCACCAGCATGCTCGACTTGAAGTCGGTCGCCACCAGGCTGCCGACGATGCCGGCACGGTTGATGTTCTGCCGCAGCTGCTCGATGTCGGCCGGCTTGCCCTGGTAGTCGTCGGGCATCACCGTGCCGCCCTGAAAGCCCTCCTCGGTGACTTCGGTCCAGCGCACCCCGGGGCTCCACAACGACTTCATCCAGGCGCGGTCCACGCCCTGGGCGAGAAACAGCTCGTCGTTGATCTGCTTGAGCACAGTCAAGTACTCAGGGTCGAAAATGTCGCCCTGGGTGTTCTCCACCACCACCCGCACCGAGTTGCCCAGGCCGCGCAGCGATTTGCGGTTGTCCAGGTAGTTCTGGATGTAGGGTTGGCTCTGCGGGATCATTTTCTCGAAACTGGGCCGCAACTCCAGGCGGGTCAGCGCCAGGTAGCCCAATACCCCCGTGACCAGCACCATGAACAGCATGAACAGCGGGCGGTAGTTGAAGACCATGCGCTCCAGCAGGTTGCCGGAGCGGGGATCGAAATCCTTCAGGTCGCGGATCACCGGCAGGGTGTCTTGCTTGATGTTGGCCATCACGAGTTCTCTTCGAATGCTTGGGGTTGTTATCGGGCCGGCAGCACGCGTACACCGCGTTCACCCACCAGTACGGTGCCGTTGCTGCGGGCCTGCACCGCAGCGGTCACCGGCGCCGGCGGCACCTGCGGCTGCACGGCAAAACTCAGGCCGCCGTCGCGGCTGCGCAGTACCTGGCCGGCCTGGCTGAACAACCAGTAGTCGCCGTTGCTGTCGATGCTGGCAGCCGTGATGCTTTGCGTAACCCCCGTGTTCACCCGGGCCCAGCTCTGCCCGCCGTCACTGCTGCGCGCCACATGGCCACGCAGGCCATACGCAAGCACTTCGCCGGGTTTACCGAGCACCCCGAACCAGGTCCCTTGGTAGGGGCTGGGCAAGCTGACGAAACGCTGTTGCCCAGCCTGCCACTTGAGCAGCAAGCCCTGTTCACCGGCCACGTACAGCTCATCACCGATTGCATGGATGGCATTGAGGTGCAGGCCTTGCGGGTTGTCGGTGCGGTCCTGCATCGGCACCCAGCTGTTGCCGCCGTCGTCGGTGCGCAGGATCAGGTTGAACACGCCCACTACGTAACCGTGCCGGGCGTCGACGAACCACACGCCAAGCAAGGGTTTGTCGGCGCCCTCCTCCACCAGCCGCTGGCCTTCGGCGGCAAATGCCGGCCATTGGGGGTCGTCCGGATGCGCCTTGGCCAAGGCCTGGTAATGCGCCTCGACCAGCGTGCCGATCTGCCGGCCGTCAAGCTGCCGGGCCCAGCTCGCCCCCCCGTCGCGGCTGTGCAGGACCACGCCATCGTTGCCCACCGCCCAGCCTTCGCGCGCATTCGCAAACACCAGGGCGTTGAGGTCGGCACTGACCGGCACACTGGCCTGGTGCCAGTCCTGGCCCTGGTTGTCGGAATACACGATGTGCCCACGCGGCCCCACCGCCACCAGCCGATCCCCCGCCCGCGTCACATCGCGCAAGGGGCTGAGCACCGCCAGCGCGCTCGGCTTGGCCGGCAAGTCCAGCACATCGACATACCCAGCCGCCCGCGCCGGGCCTTGAACGCCAGCCACAGCCATGGCCAACGCCAGCGCCCAGGGCGCCCATTTTCTTGAACAAGCCATGCCACATCCTCTGCAGACTCTGCCGGCTGCCCTTCTGGCGCGGCCGGCAGGTTGATCGTCGGGGGTCAGCGAATACCGGCGCCGGCGAGGGCTTCGGGCGACCACTGCGCCTTGGACAGAGGGCTGATGTACTCGATACCACCGTGCGGGCCGATCAGGCCGTTGATGTTGTAGCTGCCGCCGACCAGGTCGTAGACCACATGCGGGTTGTTGTTGGGGATCTGCACGTCGTAGCTCTGCGTGAAGAAGCTGTAGGAGCCGCGATACAACTGGCCTCGGGCGTCGTACTGGTCGGACGCCAGGGCGAACCAGCTGTCCTCGTCCAGGTAGAAGCGGCGTTTGGCATAAATGTGCCGGGCATTGCCCTTGAGGGTGCCCTCGACCACCCAGACCCGGTGCTTCTCCCAGCGCACCTGGTCTGGCGCCAGGTGGTTGGGCGTGGTCAGGCTTTTCGGGTCGTGGATGTAGGTCAACCGGTAGGTGTTGTACGGCACGTACATTTCGCGCTTGCCCACCAGGTGCCAGTCATAGCGGTCCAGCGCACCGTTGAACACATACACATCATCGAAGGTACCGGAGCCGGCCGTACCGGGGTTTGGCGTGTCGTAAGCCAGGTTCGGTGCCAACTTCACCCGGCGCTGGCCCGGCAGGTACTGCCAGGCGCGGCGTTCCTGCACCAGAGGGTTGGCGGCATCCTTGAGCATCATCGACTCACCGGCACGGCGTGCCGGGCCTTCGAAGTACAGCTTGGTCTGGAAATAGATGTCCTTGGCTCCGATGACCTTGTTCAGGTCCTCGTAGATCGGGTAGGCGTTGTAGGCCAGGCCCGTGGTGGCCAGGGCTGCCACACCGGCTGCGTCGACGTTCCACGAATCGTACTTGGCCTTCTGCGCTACGCCCTGGTAGCGCAGCAGGTGGTTCCACATGGCTTCGGCGCCCGACTGCGGGATGGGGAACGGCACGCCAGGCAACACATTCTCGATGGCCAGGCCATCCTCTAGCGACTTGGCGTTGGCGGCATTTTTCAGGGTGTTGTCCAGCAGCGCCTTGGGCAATGCCGCCGTACGGTGGCTCGGGTAGACCTCGATGCGGAAGGTGGGGAAGCGCTTGGCCAGCTCCACCGTGGTGGCGGTCAGCGAGCCCTGATACTGCTCGACGTTCTTGCCATCGATCACCAGCAGTGGCTTTTCCGCCGTGTAGGGGTCAGGCCGCAGGGTATCGCCTTGCTTGAAACCGGCAGGCGGGGTGTTCAGGCCGCCCTCGTAGGGCGGGATGGAGCCGTCGGCGTTGCCCGCCTGGTCGGCCCCCACCACGGTCAGGTCCTTGCCCAGCCGGGCGACGTCCTGGGCCGGTGCGCCCGCGTGGGCATGCCCGGCGAAGATGACCGCCAGCGAGGCGCACAGCAGGCTGTTGAGATGCTTCATCGCGTTTCTCCGCTTGTTGTTGTAGTGGCGTTTCAGAAGGTGGTCTTGAACGATGCGGTGACCATGCCGCGGTCCTTCAACAACGGCGCCAGGCCTGCCTGCGAGGTAATCTGGCCGGGGATGCACTGGTAGCGCCCGTTGGTGCCTGGGGTGTTGTTGTCGGTACCGGTTTCGCAGGTATCGAACTTGCCGAAGGAGTCGACATACTTCAGGTCGAACTTGTACTTCTGGTAGACATCGGCGGCGATGCCCACCGAGTAGCTGCCCGAATCCTCGTTGCCGCCCAGTTGCACGGCAGAGTTGCCCTTGAGGCCGACGTTGTAGGACAGCGGCATGGAGATATCGACCCCAGGCAGCGCCTGGAACCAGGTCGGCGTGAAGTTGACCGCCAGGGTGTAGGCGTTGGTGGTGACCTTGTCGACACCCTCGTAGCTGGAATCACCCTTGAAGGTCTGCTCACCCTTGTCGACGCTGACCAGGTGGGTCATGGCGCCCTCCACCGCCAGCGACGAGGCGTCCCACAGTGGCGTGGCACCGAACGTGACCAGGCCGTTGAGCACCACATGCAAGGTCTTGCCGCGGGCCAGGCCGGTCTCGCCGTTGCCCGGCACCTCGCCGATCAGGTTGGTGCCGCCCGCCGTGCCCACCAAGGCCTGGTACAGCGGCCCGTTGATGGTGGTGAAGTTGCTGATCAGCGGCATGTTCTCGCGGTAGTTGACGTCCAGCCCGACACTCACCGGCCCGACGTTCTTCGCCAGGCTGATGCCGTAGATATCGATGTCGTCGGCGTAGGCCGCCATATAGCTGGTACCGTCCAGGCTGCCGGTGTGCAGGTTGGGCGCATTGATCAGCACGGCCGGGGTCGGGTCGGAAGTGTTGCGGTAGTAGAAGCCCAGGGTGCCGTCGAGCCATTCCGGGCTCCACTTGGCCATCAGGCCGAAGTCGCCCGCGTTGCGTGGCCGGATGTCATGCCCGCGGGGTGCACCGTAGAACGCACCGGCCCCGCCAACGGCATTGGGCACCGGCAGCCAGAAGATATCGCCACCCTCGCCGAGCATGTCGTAGGCGCCCATGTAGGTACCGCCTTCGGGCAGGCGCGAGTTGTCGAACTCGAGGAAGTACTGCGCCGCCAGCGTCAGCTCGGGGTTGACCGTGAAGCTCAACGACAGCTGCTTGCGCGGCAGGAACAGCTCTTTGGTTTCGGTGCCCGGCACGTTGTACAGCTTGGCCAGGTCCAGTGCCGACTGGCCATAGTTGATGCCGTTGGCGGCGTTGAACAATGTCTCGCCCCAGTACACCGAGTGCCAGCCAAGCTTGCCACTCAACATCGACTCGTCGCCGATCTCGGTGTTGTAGAAGACGAAGGCATCGAGAAACTCGCCGGACGGCCCATTGTAGTAACGGTCGCTGTAACGGCTCAGGCCATGATGACGCGCCGGGCCGCCGGCCAGCACGGTGCCCGCCGGCAAGCCTGCGGCCGGGCGCGCCAGCACCAGGTTGCCGGCATTGCCCTGCTGGCCGGGGAACGGGTTGCTGTTCGAGCCGACGTCGTCATAAGCATGGTCGTACCAGCTGGCGGCGCTGACGCGCATGCCCATGCTGCCCTGATAGACGATATCCAGCTCGGTGAGCAGGTCCAGGCGCTGGGTAACCGCGCTACCCACACTGAAATTCTTGTCGCCGTCATTGAGATTGGAGGTGCGGGCGACCTTGGCGTTTTCGCCTTCGACCCGCTGGCCATAGCTCAGCTTGGCGGTGTTGTCGAAGCGCACGCTCCAGTCGGGGTCGGCGATGTCCAGCTGAAATGCCTGGGCAGCGGGTGCACCGGCGATCAGCAGCAGCGTGGCCATGAGGTTAAAGCGGGGAAGGCAGAAGAGAACGTTCTTATTGTTGTTCATGCGATGTCTCTGCTTGGGTGAGTCTCTGCTTGGGTGATAGATGCGCCCTAGTAATCGAGTTGCCGGATCAGGGCCTCGGCGTGGGGCCATGGGCCGTAGCCCGAGGCAGGGTTGAGGTGGCCGACGGCACCGAGCTCGACCAGCTCGCTGCCCCACTGCGCGGCCATGCCGGCCACTGCGGCGGGGCTGGCCAGGTGGTCATTGCTGCTTGCCGCCAGCAGGCTTGGGAAAGGCAGCGGGCCGCCCGGCAGCGGCGCCCAGCCGTGGGCGCGCAGGCTGTCAGGGCTGGGGTAGCCTTGCGGCCAGTCGCTTTGCAGGTCAGGGGGGGCGGCGAGCAAGGCGCCCTTGATCGGGCGCTGATAACGTGCGGCCCAGTGCACCACCATCAGCACACCGGCACTGTGCGCGACCAGGATCACCGGGCCATCGATTGCGGCCAGTTCACGCTCGATCGCCTCGACCCGCGCCGTGCAACTGAGCGTGTCGGTTGTCAGCGGCAGCACGGCACGCACCTTGGCCAGGCGAGCCTGCAACAGGGTTTGCCAATGTTCTGCCACATGGTCGCGCAGACCGGGAACGATCAGCACGGTAGCGGCGGTTTGCAGTTTTTCCATGTCAGGGCCCTTTGCTCTGGATCACTCGGTCGATTGCCGACTGCTTGAGGGCCAGAGTAAAGCGTCGTTCCGGCACACGCTTTACATTGCGCGTCAGCCATTTTTCAGTTGATGACACAGTTGGCATGGCGGCCCGCACGCCCTTGGTGAGTGGGACCAGCGGTCTGAAAATGGCTTTGCATCCGATGACACAAACGCTATAAGTGACTACCCGCCAGCGCAGCGGGACGCCCATCAAGAACACGTGGAAAACAACAAATATGACCGTGCTCGCCCGTGCTGCTTCGCTGACCAATTACCTGGAAGTCTCCCGCCATCTGGGCCTCAATGGCCATGGGCTGCTGGCCCAGGCTGGCCTCAGCGCTTCATTGCTCGAAGCCCCCGACCAGCGCATTCCAGTCGCTGCTGCCATCAACGTGCTCGAAGAGTCGGCGCGCCTGAGCGGCTGCGAAGCCTTCGGCCTGCGCATGGCCGAACTGCGCCAGTTGTCGGATTTTGGTGAAGTCAGCCTGCTGATCAGCCACCAGCATTCGCTGCGCGATGCGCTGCAGGTGATCGTGCAATATCGCCATGTGCTCAACAATGCCCTGGCGATTCACGTCGAAGAAACCGGCAAGACGGTGATCATTCGCCAGGAAGTCATCACCGAGCAGCCCATGCACAGCCGCCAGGCCATCGAGCTGGCCATTGGTGTCATGCACCGCTTCTGCTCGGCGTTGCTGGGCGCGCACTGGCACCCGGTCAGCGCCAATTTCACTCACGCTGCCCCCGCCGACCTGGCCATCCACCGCCGCATCTTCGGCTGCAAGCTGGAGTTCAACAGCGACTTCAATGGCATCGTCTGTTCCGCCGCCGACCTGGACACGACCAACCCACAGGCCAACGAAGCCATGGCGCGGCTGGCCCAACGCTACGTGTGTGCCCTGCAGGATGACGGCAACCCTTCGCTGGTGCACGAGGTGCGCAAATCGATCTTTCTGCTGATGCCGATGGGCCGCGCCACCATCGAGCACATCGCCCAGACCCAGGGCATGAACGTGCGCACCTTGCAGCGCCGCCTGGAAGAGGATGGCGCCACCTTCAGCGAGCTGGTCAACAGCGTGCGTCGCGACCTGGTGCTGCGCTACCTGGAAAGCCCCGGCTATTCACTGGGGCGTATCGCCGACATGCTTGGCTATTCCATGCACAGTTCATTCACCCGCTGGTTCATCAACCAGTTCGGCCAGCCACCGGCCACCTGGCGTGTGCAGCATGACCTGCACACGCCGCACAAACGCGCCCGCAGCGCCGCGCAAGGGCCTGTCACCACGCGTTGAGCGCCTGGTGTAGTGGGAGTTGTGGATGCCTGGAGATTGTATTTGGGGCCACCAGGTGCCTGGCTTGGCATTTTCAGCGCTTATCAGATCGAGCGCCGCCCGCGCGGCGCATCGCGACGCAAGGCCGCTCCTACATCTGTTTCGGGCCAATTATTCCTGAGGCATTTGCGCGCGGCCCCTTGGTGCCCGCCTCAATGTTGCGTCGAACAAACAAGGCGGTCGCGCGCTTATGTCACAGGCATAACTGGCCCGAAACAGATGTAGGAGCGGCCTTGCGTCGCGATGCGCCGCGCGGGCGGCGCTCGATCTCCGCCCCACCTCCAAAGCGAAGACAGGCACCTAGCCGCCATCATCCTATCTCCCGACAAGCACCTACCAGCCCCACTTCCCCAACATTCCGTGAAGAAACCTAAAAAAGCCGAGGACACCCTGGCCTCCGTCGCCTGGGCAAGCGCCAGGCTGTTCATGACAGGGTCTCCTGGCAGGCCATCACGATGAACACCCGGTCACCCTCCACCTCCACGGGGTAGCTGGCCACCTTGAGCGCCGTGGAATTGAGCAGGTAGCCGCTGGCCAGGTCAAAGCGCAGGCCATGGGCCCGGCACTGGATCACACCACCGTCCAGCTGGCCGGCGCACAGCGACGACCCTTGGTGCGGGCAGTTGTCGTCAATGGCCAGCAAACGCCCGGCGATATTGAACAGCGCCAGGCTTTTGCCTGCATGCTCGAACAACGCGCGCCCGCCGACCGTGGGCACGCGCTGGGCCGGCACCTCGATACGCTGCGTCATGCGCCGGCCCCCGCTGCTGCCGAACGCGACAGCGCCAGTTGCATGGCGTCGAGCAACGCCTCTGGCGGCTGCGCACCGAACACGGGCAGATGATCGTCGAACACGAAACACGGCACACCCCGGCTGGCGATGTTCGCGCTGGCACTGGCAAACGGCCGGCCATCGCCGCGCAGGCTGCCGGCCAGCGCGGCAGGCGCAAAACCGCACTGCTCGGCAATACGCAACAGCGTGGCGCGGTCGCCCAGGTCTTCGCCCAGCCGAAAATACGCGGCAAACAGCCGCTCCAGCAGCGCTTCGAGCTGCTGCTCGCTGCCCAGCTCGGCGGCATGCAACAGCAAGCGATGGGCGTCTGCAGTGTTGGGCATGCGCGCAATGCGGCTGAAATCGAGCTGTTCACCTACCGCACTGGCGGCCTCCTGTACCTGGGCCTGGCGTTGGCGCACCGCCTCGTCACTGCCCAGGCGGCGCCGGTAGAACGCGGCGAACGGCTGGCCGGCCACAGGCAGGTCGGGCAACAACTGCACGCCCTGCCAGGCCAGGTTGATCACGACCTCTGGCCGCGCTTCGCGCAATTGCGCCAACGCACGCTGCAATTGCCGCTTGCCGATCAGGCACCACGGGCAGATGAAATCGACGTACACATCAATCGACAATGAAGGGTTCACGTTCGGGCCTCCAGTACAGGCTCGACAGGCGCTGGCATGCTTTCGCCCAGGGCCAGGCGCGCCATGTCACGGTGGTAGTGGCGCTTGGCGTAGAAGAACACCGCCGCGGCGGCGATGCTGATCAACGGCACCAGTTCAAAGGCGGCCTGCAAGCCGATCAGGTCGGACACCTTGCCGGTGATCAACGGGCCGGTGGCCAGGCCGAGCAAGTTGTTGCTCAAGGTCAGGGTGGCGAAGGCAGTGCCATGCACCGTGTAGTGGGTCAGGTTGGCGACCATGGCGCTGGACGGGCCATTGGTGCCGGCGGCTATCATCATGCCCAGGCAGATGAGCACCAGTTGCGGCATGCCCGCCGGCAAGGCGAAGGCCACCGACAGCAGCACGCAACTGCCCAGGCAATAGGCGATGGCCAGGCTGATCTTGCGATCAGGGCGGTTGCGCCCCATGCGGTCGCACAGCATGCCGCACAGCACGATGCCCACCCCACTGCACAGCACGATGAGCGCCGCCACCGCGCCGGCCTGGTCGGTGCTCATGGCGTAGTAACGGTTCAGGTAACTGGGGAACCAGACGATCACCGTGCCGCCGACGAACAGCTGCAAGCCGCTGCCCACGTAGGCGCTGATGACCGAACGGCTGGAATACAGCGTGCGCAACGGCCGCAATGCCTTCAGCGCAGCCTTGTCGGCGGCATCGGCCAGGCCCCTCGGGGCAATGCGCGCCTCACGCACGATCAACGGGTAGAGCACCGCCAGGGCCAGGCCAAAGAACGCCATGCCGGCAAACGCCCAGCGCCAGCCCAGGTGCTGGGCCATCACGCCGCCCAACGCCATGCCCAGCACCGAGCCGAACATGCCACCGGCCATGAACGAGCCGGCCAGGGTGGCGCGCATCTCGCGCGGGAACACCGCCACCACCACGGCGATGCCGACGCTGCCGTAAGCGGCCTCGCCGACGCCGACCAGAAAGCGCGCGATGAACATCTGCTGGTAGTTCTCGGCGACAGCGCAGCCCAGCGTGGCCAGGCTCCACATCACCGCCATGAAGGTCAGGCTCTTGATCCGGCCGATGCGGTCGGCGAGCAAGGACAGCGGAAAGGTCAGCAGGCCGACCATCAAGGCGACGATGCCACTGAGCAGGCCGAGCTGGCTGTCGCTGAGCTGCCACTCCTGCTTCAGCAGGGGGAACACGGCATTCAGCACTTGCCGCGACATGTAGTCGGAGATCAACAAACCGAAGGTCAGGGCAAAGACGATCCAGGCGTAGCGCCGGGGGATGCCCAGTGATGTATCAGCGCCGGGTTCTGACGCACTGGCGTGGTAGGTGGCCATGCTGCCTCCTCGGGTATCTGGCTTGGGTTGTTTTTGTTGTTATGGGTAACAGCCGATCAGGTACTACTGGAAGAACAACAGCGCTCTATGGGCCCTGCAAAAACATGTGGGAGCAACTGCCTTGCTCAAGCGGCTCCCACAAGCCCCTGCTCATTCATCACGCGCGCTGTGGCACGCCCTTCTGCCCTGGCCGGCGGTTCGGCGCCATGCCGTTGGCCAGCAAGGTCTGCTCGACGGTCGCGTACTGCTCGCCGATGCGGTAGATGGCGCGCGCTTCCTTGCCGCTGGCCACCTCACGCCCCAGTTCGTGCGCCACGCGCACGGTCTGCTGAATCTGCTGCACCGAGGTGAACGGCTTGCCGTGCTGGTCGATGATGGTGTCTTCGATGCCACAGCGCGGGTGCAAGCCCATGGCCAGAGCCATGGTGTTGAACGGCAGCACGTTCTTGAGCAACGACTCCGCAGTCAGGGTGCAACCGTCCGGCGCCCGGTGCACGAAATTGAAGAAGTTAAACGGGTTGGGGCCGTCGAAGCCGCCACCAATGCCGATCCAGGTCAGGTTCAGCGGGCCTTTGTAAACCCCCTTGCGCACCAGGCGCTCGAGGGTTTCCAGGGCATGCATGCCAGTCAGTTGGAAGTGCGGCTGGATGTGGCTCGCCTGCAGGCGGCGCAGGTGCTCTTCGACCCAGGCCGGCCCCGCAGGCACGGTCATTTCACTGTAGGCGGCCTGGATCCCGGGGCTGGCCAGCGATGTGCCTTCCAGGTACTCCGGGTACAGCAGCTCCATGATGTTCATCTGGGTGGTGTTGATCGCCACCGTCACCTGGTCCGGCTTGGGGGTCAGCTCGGCCAGCATGTGCCGGGTGTCGTCGCTCAGCCACTTGGCCGCTTCGCCTTCGCCTTCGGGCGCAAAGGAAATCGAGCCACCCACCTGGATGATCATGTCCGGTACCGCTTCGCGGACCCCGGCGATCAGTTCGTTGAACTTGGACAGGCGCTTGGAGCCGGTGCCATCGAGTTCGCGCACGTGCAGGTGGAGCACCGTGGCGCCCGCTTCATAGCAGTCGACTGCCTTTTGCACCTGCTCATCCATGGTGACCGGGATGTCCTGCGGGAAATCATCCGGCATCCACTCGGGGCCATAGGGCGCCACGGTGATGACTACCTTTTCCATGTTTTCCGGGTGCAGCGAGTCGTCGAAGAATTGCATGTCTGATCCTCAGTCTTGTTCTTGTCTGTTCAGAAGGTGCTGTCGCCCATGATCCCGGCACGCTCCATCTTGCGATGGCAGGCCGGGTAGTCCATGACGGCGTAATGCTGGGTGCTACGGTTGTCCCAGATGGCGATGCTGTTGGGTGTCCAGCGCCAGCGCACCTGATACTCGGGGATATACACTTGGCTCACCAGGTAGCGCAGCAGGTCGGCGGCACCGGGGTTGGCGTCCTGGCCGAAACGCACGCGTTCGGGGGTGTGGTAATTGCTGAAATGGGTGGCGAAGGCATTGACGAACAGCACCTTCTCGCCGGTTTCCGGGTGGGTGCGCACCACCGGGTGCTCGGCGTCGGGGTAACGCGCCTTGAGCGCAAGGCGCTTGTCCAGCGGCATGGCCGCACCAAAGCTGGCCTCGATGCTGTGCCGGGCGCGCAGCCCTTCGACCCTGGCCTTGATCTCGGCCGGCAGGTTGTCGTAGGCCAGCACCATGTTCGCCCACATGGTGTCGCCGCCTACCGGTGGGCATTCGACGCAGCGCAGCACGCAGCCCATCGGCGGCGCTTCGCGCCAGGTGGCGTCGGTGTGCCAGGCATTCTCATAGCGGTCGGCCGGCTGGTCGGGGCGCTTGTAGATCTGCACCAGGCCGGGGTGCTCCGGGTCGCTGCCGGCGACCGGGTGGTCTTCCAGCTCGCCGAAGCGGCGAGCAAAGGCCACATGCTCAGCGCGGCTGATGGCCTGGTCACGCAAGAACAGCACCCGGTGCCTGAGCAGTTGGGCGCGGATCTCGGCGAACAGGCCGTCATCATGAATGGCATCGGCCAGCCTGACGCCCACCAGTTCGGCACCGATGGCGCAGGTCAGTTGTTCGACTTGCATGGCAGTGCCCCCTCAGATGACGAAGATCGACGAACCCGTGGTCTTGCGTGACTCCAGGTCACGGTGGGCCTGCACCGCATCCTGCAGGGCGTAGTGCTGGTTGATCTCGATGCGGATGCGGCCACTGCTGACATGGTCGAACAGCTCGCTGGCCAGGCGGGCTTTTTCCGCCGGCTCGGCGATATAGTCGGCCAGGGCCGGCCGGGTCATGAACAGCGACCCCTTGATCGCCAGGATCTGCGGGTCGAACGGTTCGATGGGGCCGGACGCAGTGCCCACGCAGACCATCAGGCCGCGGCGCTTGAGCGAGTCCAGCGAGCCCATGAAGGTGTTGCGGCCGACGCTGTCGAAGACCACGTTGACGCCCACGCCGTCGGTCAGCTCACGCACGCGGCTGGCCACATCCTCGTGGCTGTAGTTGATGGTGTGGTCGCAACCATGGGCGCGTGCCACCTGGGCCTTGGCGTCGGTGGACACCGTGCCGATCACGGTCAGGCCCAGCAGTTTGGCCCACTGCGAAACGATCAGGCCGACGCCGCCCGCCGCAGCGTGCAGCAGGATGCTGTCACCCGGCTTGAAGTCGTACAGGCGGCGCATCAGGTACGACGCCGTCAGGCCGCGCATGGTCATGGCGGCGGCGGTCTCGAAGGATAGGGTTTCCGGCAGTTTGATCAGTGCTGCTGCGGGGATCAGGCGTTCGGTGCTGTAGGCGCCGAGGGTGTTGATAAAGCCGGTGTAGGTCACCCGGTCGCCAACGGCCACATGGCTGACGCCCTCGCCCACCGACTGCACCACACCCGACGCTTCCACGCCCATGCCATTGGCCAGCGGGATCGGGTAGGTGCCGTTGCGAAAATAAGTGTCGGCGTAGTTAAGGCCAACCGCCACGTGGCGCAGGCGCACCTGCCCAGGGCCCGGCTCGCCGACTTCGACGTCTTCGTAGCGCAGGACCTCAGGCCCTCCGGTTTCGTAGAAACGTACCGCTTTGGCCATGCCAATCTCCTTTCTTGTCGTTCTTGTTAACCGATAAACCGCGTGTTGAAGGGCAATTTAGGCCGTTGCGCCAAGCGGCGCTTATCATCGGACGACAACGGTTTTTCAGTTGATGACAGCGCGCATGGCACAAGCGCTCAGAGCGCTGAAAGGCCACCATCGACGGCGATGGCCTGGCCGGTCATGTAGCTGTTTTCGCGGGCACACATTGCCCGCCCCCCGTGGCGGCACGGGCGAGGATCTTCTTCGCCAGGCTCATCCGGTGCACTTCGTTGGGGCCGTCATAGATACGGAAGCTACGGGCATCACGGAAGATCCGCTCGACAATCGATTCGCCCGTGACGCCCTGCCCGCCCAGCACCTGCACGCAGCGGTCGATCACCCGCCAGATGGCCTCGGAGCTGAGCACCTTGGCCATGCTCGACTCGAAATTGCCACGCTCGCCCTGGTCCAGTACCCAGGCGCAATGCCAGATAGCCAGGCGCGTGGTATGCAGGTCGATTTCGTTGTCGGCGAGCATGAAGCCCACACCCTGATGCTCGCCCAGCGGCTTGCCGAACGACATTCGCCGGTTGGCATAGTGGCAGGCCTCGTCATGGGCGCGGCGGGCCTGGCCCAACCAGCGCATGCAGTGGGTCAGGCGGGCCGGCGCCAGGCGCACCTGGGCGTAACGGAAACCTTTGCCCACCTCGCCCAGCACATCGCTGGCCGGCACCCGCAGGTTGTCGAAGCGCAACACCGCATGGCCGCCGGCAAAGCAGCTGTCCAGCGAGCCCATCATGCGTTCCAGGATAAAGCCCGGGCGGTCGGTGTCGGTCAGGAACATGGACGCGCTACCGTCCTCCATGCGCGCCATGATGATCGCCAGCTGCGCGCCTTCGGCACCGGTGATGAACCACTTCTGGCCATTGATGACGTAGTCGTCACCGTCACGCACGGCCTGGGTGGTCAGCATCGAGGGATCGGAGCCGGCACCTGGGCTCGGCTCGGTCATGGCGAAGCACGAGCGGATGTGGCCCTGCACCAGTGGCCGCAGCCAGCGGTCTTTCTGCGCCGCCGTGGCCACGTGTTCCAACAGGTGGATATTGCCTTCGTCGGGCGCGTGGATGTTCAGGGCGACGGGCCCCAGTGGCGAATAGCCCGCCTCTTCGAAAATGATCGCCTTCTCGATATGGCTCAGACCCAGGCCGCCCATTTCACGCGAGGCATGCGGGGTCAGCAGGCCGTGTTCACGGGCCCTGTCGAGCAGCGTCTGGCGCAGCTCAGGCGATGGACCATGGGCTGTCTGGCGGGGGTCATGCTCCATCGGCAGTACCGATTCGGCAATGAAGTGCCGGACTTTGGCTTGCAGGGCGAGCTGTTCAGCTGGCAGGGCAAAATGCATGGTGGGGTTCCTTTTAGAGGCTCAGGCGTGCAGGCGACGCGGGTCGATGGCGGCATGCAACTGCTCCATGACGGTCTTGTCGATCGATGCCTTGCCGGGGTCGTAGGGGGTGTAGTTGAGGGTGCGTATGCACGCGTGGGTTACCTGCGTGCCCGCCATGTCGATATCGACGATGTTCAGGCAGGCAGGGTCTTGTTCGAAGGCGGCAAGCCCGCCCAGCCCGGCTCCGCTGGCCCAGGCCAGCAGGATGCGGTTGACGGCGTCGTGGCTGACCAGCAGCAGCGATGTCCAGCCGGGCTCGGCCAGCAACTGCTGAAAGCTGTCCAGCACCCGTTGCTGGAACGCTGCCCAGGGTTCACCGCGTAGAAAGGCAGCGCCGTGGTGGTCGGCCATTTGGTAGGCCTGGGCCACTTCGCGGTACAGGCAATCCAGGGGGATTTCCCGCAGGCGGCCGGCCCGCACCTCGCGTAAGGCGGCGCGCTGTTCCACCTCCAGGGCGCGGTGGCCCAGCAGTTGGTCGAGGGTCTGGCGGGTGCGCGGGTAGTCCGAACACACCGCACGGTCGAACCGAGTGTGCGCCAGCACACGGCCCAACGCCTGGGCCTGGGCCACGCCTTGCGCCGACAACGGTACAGTGCGCGGGTCGAGTGGGCGGCCGTCGGCGTCGAAGTAATCGACATGGCCATGCCGAACCAGATAGCAGCGGCGACGCTGTACGGGCAATTCAGTCATGGGCCAGCACCTTGGGGTTGCTGATGCTCAACTGCGCCCGGTTGATTGCCCGCAGTGCCTCCAGCAAGCGCGTAGCGTGCTGATCGTAGGCCCCTTGGCGAATGTTCCGCGCTAGCCACTCGCGGGCCTGCTCAAGCTCGGTCACTGCCTGGCCGCCCTGTGCCAGCAAGGCCTCCAGGGCCTGGCGCTCGACCTCGGTACAGTCCGCTGCCTGCGCCAGTTCGCGGCTGGCGATCAGCATGGCGCTGGCGACCATCCGCCCTTCGTAGTGCAACCCTTTCGGCAACGCCGGCAGCAAGTGCGTGAGCAGGGCTTCGTGCGCCGTCACAAGCAGGTCATGGGCATCGGGCTGGTTCATGCGTGGCCTCCACGGGTGAGCAAGATGATTTCCTGTTCCAGTTCACTGACCATCCGCCCGGTCAACGCCAGCTCCAGCGAACGTTGCTGGCCCGACACGTGGCGTTGCGCCTGCTGCAGGGCGATCACTGCCCAGCGCAGGTGGGCCATGACTTGCCAAAAGCGCAGCGCCTGGCGGTCCAGTTCCAGCGCCGACACGCTGCGGTACCCGGCGAGCATGTCATCCAGGCGGCCGACGCCGCCGGCCTCCAGGTCCGGCCGGCCGAACCGCCAGCAACGTGCGGTGAACCAGCCCAGGTCTTCACGCGGGTCACCCCAGCCGGCGAACTCCCAATCCAGCACGCCGGTCAACGCGCCGGCCTCGACCAGGTAGTTGCCGGTGCGGTAGTCGCGGTGGATCAGGCACGCGGGCAAGGGCGCAGGCTTGTTCAGCTCGCACCAGCGCAAGCCCCACTCCAGTGTCGGATGGCTACCTGGCAAGGCATCCAGAAAGCTACGGTACTGATCGACGCTGGCCTGCACCGCGTCAGGCGCTGCAGCGGGCAGAAACGCCAGCCCCGGTTGCGGCGGACGCAACTGATGCAGGCGCGCGAGGTTGGCACCCAACTGCCGGCATAGCGCCGAGTTGCCCTCAGGCGCGGCGTGGTCGTGGGTGAGGCGGTGGCCGCTGGCATTGCCATCGAGGGCCTGCATGATGAAGAAGCTGCGGCCGATCACTTGCACGTCCTGGCACAGCCAGAGTGGCTTGGGCACCTTGACGCCGGCCTGGTGAACGGCGCTGAGCACCGCGAACTCTTGCGCGCGGCTCAGGCTGGCAGCCACAGCGGACACCGCGTCAGTGCGCAGGACCCAACGCTGGGGCTTGCCGGCGACATCGGCTTCGAGTAGCCAGTTTTCCTGGATGGCACCGCCTGACAATCGCTCACTGCGGGTGATGTGCACTGGCGGGGTGTCGAATTGCTGAGTCAGGTAGGTAGACAGTGGCTCATGGGCGCTGGCGATGTCGAGGCGAGCGCTGGGTTGCGGCGCGTGGTGACGGGTTGGCATAGGCGGTCCGGTTGGCTGTTCGTAGGTGAACAGGGCAATAGCAAGATGACTGCCAGGTTTTTTGATATTTAGTTACGTCTTGTTTATCAATGGGTTGGGTATGGTTTTGCGGGGTGTTCTGGGCAGGTTTGAACGGGGCGGTTTCATTTTTGAAACGGTTGTTCAGGGGTGCACGCTCGACACGACATCTTCAGCGCCTATGAAATCGAGCGCCGCCCGCGCGGCGCATCGCGACGCAAGGCCGCTCCTACATCTGTTTCGGGCCAATTATTCCTGAGGCATTTGCGCGCGGCCCCTGGGTGCCTGTCTCAATATCGCGTCGTACAAACAAGGCGTTCGCGCGCCAATGCCACAGACCTCACTGGCCCGAAACAAATGTAGGAGCGGCCTTGCGTCGCGATGCGCCGCGCGGGCGGCGCTCGATTTACGCCCCACCTCAACACCTGAGCCAAGCGCCTTGCAGCCCCCTGATCCCCCGACTACACCCCGCCCCCCCCAACCAACAACCAAAATTCCCACGCACCAAGCGCCCCCTCGGCTAGGATGTCTGGCTGACCCGACGGAGCACTGCTTGCCATGCACCTTCCCGCGCTCAAACCGAACCAGCTGCGCCCGCCCGCAGATCCCCCCAAGGGCCTACTGCGCATACGGTTGCTCGACCAGCTGACCAGTGCGCTGGACGACGGCGCTGTCATCCTCCTGCAAGCGCCCTTGGGCTATGGCAAAAGCACATTGCTTGGCCAGTTCGCCCGCCGCCTGGCAGGCCCCTTCGCCTGGCTGCGACTGACCCGTGCCGAGAACCAGCCCCTGGCCCTGCTGCTGCACCTGCACGCAGCGCTGCAGTTGCCCGCGCAAGCGCGCGACACGCCCCAGGGCGAACTGCTGTGGAGCCAGATCCTGGCCGACCTCGAAGCCCGCCAGGCACCCGTGACCTTACTGATCGACGACTTGCACCTGCTCAACGCCGCCCAGGCCTGGCACTACCTCGACACCCTGCTGCACGACCCGCCCGCGGCACTGCGCCTGATTGCCGCCAGCGAAGGCCCGCCGCCACTGCCGCTGGCCCACCTGCGCCGTAACGGTCGGCTGGTGCTGCTGGGCGCCCGTGAACTGGCCCTGGACAGCGAAGAGACCCGGCAATTGGCACTGGCCCGCGATGTCAGGCTGGGCAGCGATGCGCTGTACCAACTGCGCGCTGGCAGCGAGGGCTGGCCCAGTGGCGTGCTGTTCTGGTTCGAGGCCTACCGCGAGGCACTGCACAGTACCGGCCAGCCACCCGCCGACCTGCGCCCGATCACCCGCCAGGCCTATGCCCATGCCCGGCAGTTTCTTGAAGAAGAACGCCTGCGCCACTTGCCCACGGCGCTACGCAGCTTTCTCGAACATACCGCCGTGGCCCAGGTGTTCGATGCAGGCCTCGCTCGCGAACTGGCCGCCGACACCGATGTCGCGGCCGCGCTGCGCCAGTTGCAGCGCCTGGACCTGATCATCGAAGTGCCGCACGCCAGCCACGCCGAATACCGCTACCACCCTGCCCTGCGCAACAGCCTCTACCAGCGCCTCGAACAACGCGACCCGCAGCGCCTGCGCCTGCTGCATCGCCAGGCGGCAAACTGGCTGCTGGTGCAGCGGCGCTACACCGAGGCGATCTACCAGTTCGGCCGGGCCAGAGACCTGGATGCCGTGCTCGGCATCGTCGACCGGCATGGCTTCGAGCTGTTGCGCGAGGGCAAGGTCAACACCCTGGTCGATGTACTCGACGAAGTGGCCGGCCATGCCGGCAACGACAGCTTCACCCTGGCGGTGACCGAAGCCTCCACGGTGATGGTCACCAACGATATCGCCCAGGCGTGCCAATGCCTTCGCCAGCTGTACGCCCTGCAGCGTCGCCAGGCAGTGCCGCGGCACCCCGAGCGGGTACAGCAGACGGTGATGTTCCTGCGCAGCCGCCTGGCCTACCTGGGCGGCAACCTGGCGCACGGCCTGGCCCTTGCGGCGCGGGCACTGCAGCAATTCGGGCAACACAACGCGGCGCGTTCGGTGCTGTATTTCGACCGGGCCAACTGCCTGGCGGCCCTGGGTCAATTGCAACCGGCCCACGCCGAAGCCAGCCGTGCCCTGGTCGAGTTGCAGGGCTTCGGCCTGAGCGGCTACACCAACTTGCTGCAACTGCTGCTGGGCCAGATCGAGCTGGCCCAAGGTGCCAGCGAAGCGGCCTGGGCGCGCCTGCAGAACATGGCCGAACTGCCCGCCGCCGGCAGCTCGGGGCGCTTCTACGAACTGTTCCGGCACTTGGGTAAAGGGCTGGCGCTGCTGCAGGCCAACCAGCTGACCCAGGCGCGCCACGCCTTGGCCCAGGCCGAAGTGCTGGCCCTGGGTTTCCCGCACAGCGCCGCGCTGCCCTGGGTGTTCCACCACCAGGCCTGCCTGCACTGGGCGCTGGGCGAGACCAGCCAGGCCAAGGCGCGCTGGGCCGAAGTGCGGCGCCTGGCCCTGCAGTACCGCTTGTTCACCCTGTATCGCCAGGCCGGGGCCTGGCTGGCGCGCCTGGCGCTGCGCGACAACGACCCGGACTACCTGCCTGGCTGGCTCGACCAGTGGCACTGGTGCAACCGCCAGTATGACCAGCAGCTGCTGCCGGAGGAGTGGCTGGCCTATGTCTGGGTGCAGCGCCACCTGGGGCAGCGGGACAAGGCGCGGCAGATCCTGGCGACACTGCAGGCTCAGGCCCAGGCCCAGCTGAACCGCCGGCTGTTGCTCGACACCCTGTTGCTCGACGCGGCCCTGCACCAGGACCGCGGCGCCCACGACGACGCCCTGCACAGCCTGGAACAAGCATTGCAACTGGCGTGTCAGCACGGTTTCGGGCAACTGTTGCAGTACGAGGGCGACGCCTTCCTCGAAGCCTTGCGCCAACTGCTGCTGCCGCAGGTTCGCGAACGCCTGGCCCTGGCCGCCCCGGCACCGCCACGCGAACGCCTCAACAGCCTGTTCCGCCCGTTGCTGGCCGGCCGAGAGCACGCCGACAGCGCGTTGATCGTGCCATTGTCACGCCGTGAGCTGGAGGTGCTGCAACGCATGGCACGTGGGCAGAGCAACGGACAGATCGCCGAAGCGATGTTCATCAGCCTGAGCACGGTCAAGACCCACATCAACAACCTGTTCCGCAAACTCGACGTGGTCGACCGTGACAGCGCCTTGTGCTCGGCGCGCGAACTGCAACTGCTGAACTGACTCCACCCCGTGCAACGCCGATTCCACCCCCCATTCCACCGGGGGGGTGGACGCGGCACCCAGGCCTGCCTGCTACAACATGCCGAATCCACCCAGCCAGGAGTCCGGCATGCCCAGCTACAAAGCCCCGTTGCGCGATATCACCTTCGTTGCCCAGGAACTGCTCGACCTGAGCAGCCACTATCAACAGCTGGCCGGCTGCGAAGCCCCCGACGCGGCCACCTTCGCCGCCATCGTCGAGGAAGGCGCCAAGTTCGCCGAACAGGTACTGGCGCCGCTCAACGCCGTCGGCGACCAGCACGGTTGCCAATGGCAGGATGGCAAGGTCAGCACCCCGCCGGGCTTCGCCGATGCCTTCAAGCGTTTCGCCGCCAATGGCTGGCTGGGCCTGGACAAGGACCCCGCCTACGGCGGCCAGGGCCTGCCGCCTTCGCTGGGCTTCGTCAACCACGAAATGGTCTGCAGCGCCAACCACGCCTGGGGCATGTACGGCAACCTCACCGGTGGCGCCATCAGCACCCTCAGCGAGCATGCCGACGCGGCGCTGCGCCAGCGTTTATTGCCGCCGATGATTGCCGGCCGCTGGAGCGGCACCATGTGCCTGACCGAGGCCCACTGCGGCTCGGACCTCGGCCTGCTGCGCACCAGCGCCCGGCCCGAGGCCGACGGCAGCTACCGCATCAACGGCAGCAAGATCTTCATCTCGGCGGGTGAGCACGACCTGACGGAAAACATCGTGCACCTGGTGCTGGCACGCATCGAAGGCGCGCCAGCGGGGGTCAAAGGCATTTCGCTGTTCGCCGTGCCCAAGCGCCAGGTGGATGAAGCCGGTAACCTGGGCCAACCCAACGGCGTCAGCTGCGGCGCCATCGAGCACAAGATGGGCATCCACGGCAACGCCACCTGCGTGCTCAATTTCGATGGCGCCACCGGTTACCTGCTGGGCGAGGCCAACCGTGGCCTGAACGCCATGTTCACCTACATCAACGAGTCGCGGCTGGCCGTATCACAACAAGCCCAGGCCCACGCTGAAGCTTCGTTCCAGGGTGCCCTGACGTATGCCCGCGACCGCCTGCAGATGCGCACCACACCGCGCCTGCGGGCCGACCAGCCGGCCGACCCGATCATCGGCCACGCCGATGTACGGCGCATGTTGCTGAGCCAGAAGGCCTACGCCGAAGGCGGTCGCATGCTCGCCTACACCTGTGCCAAAGGCGTCGACCTGCTGCACCACGGCGCCACCCCGGGCGTGCGCCAGGCGGCAGCACGCCGGTTGGCCCTGCTCACGCCGATTGCCAAGGGCTTCCTGACCGAGACCGGCAACGAGGCGGCGCAGCTGGGCATCCAGGTATTCGGCGGCCACGGTTTCATCCGCGAATGGGGCATGGAGCAGATCGCCCGCGATGTGCGCATCACCGCGATCTACGAAGGCACCAACACCATCCAGGGCATCGACCTGCTGACCCGCAAGGTACTGGCCGATGGCGGCGAGGCCTTGTCCGAACTGCTGGCTGAAATCGAAACCTTCATCCACACCACTTCGGCGTCGGCCGACCTCGCCCAGGCTTTGCACGACCGTGTGCTCGCCTGGCGCGAGGTCAGCGAGTGGCTGCGCGACGCCAGCGCCACGGATGCCAACCTGGTTGGTGCCAGCGCGTACGACTACCTGATGCTCTGCGGCTACACCTTGATTGGCTACTTGTGGTTGCGTGCCGCCTGCGTCGCCGAACAGGCACTGGCGGCCGGCAGCGAGGACGTCGCGTTCTACCAGGGCAAACGCGAGACCGCGCGCTTCTACCTGCAGCGCCTGCTGCCCAGGGCAAGCCTGCACGAAACGCTGATCCGCACCGGCAGTGACAACCTGATGCGCATCAGCGACAGCGCCTTCGCCCGCTGACCCTGCACGGCAGCGGTTTTTCCGGTGGTGGCCAAGGCTCCGGGCCACCACCTGTTTTTCCAGGACACTCACAAGAAGGTTCCCATGCAACTGATCGACTACCGTCGCGACAACCAACTGGCCCTGATCGGCCTGTGCAACGCCCCGGTCAATGCCCTCGGCCACGGCCTGCGCCAGGCGCTGATGCAGGCTTGCACACGGGCCGCCGCCGACCCTGAAGTGAAGGCCATTATCCTGCATGGGCACCACCTGCCGTTCAGTGCCGGCGCCGACATCAGCGAATTCGGCAGCCCACGCACCTGGCAGCAACCCGCCCTACCCCAACTGCTGGATGAACTGGCCCGCTTCAGCAAACCGCTGATCGCCGCGCTCGACGGTGTGGCCCTGGGTGGTGGCCTGGAACTGGCCCTGGCCTGCAGCCACCGGGTCGCCAGCGCCACTGCCCGCCTGGGCTTGCCGGAGGTGCGCCTGGGCCTGCTGCCCGGTGCCGGGGGTACCCAGCGCCTGCCACGGCTGATCGGCGTGGCACCCGCCCTGGCACTGATGCTCGGCGGCGAGCCGATCGATGCCCGCCAGGGCCTGACGTTGGGCCTGGTGGACCACCTGGTAGAGCCCGGCCAGGACCTGCTCGAACAGGCCTGCGCCTTTGCCCGCAGGCAGCTCGCGCATCCCGCCCCTGCGCTCACGCCTGCGCCGCTGTCACAGGGCCTGGCCGATGACTTCTTCGACACGCACGCGGCGCAACTGGCTGTACGCAAACCCGGCCAACGGGCACCGCTGCGGGTGCTGGCAGCGCTGCGCGCGGCCTGCGAGCTGCCCTTGGCCGAGGGCCTGGCACGCGAGCAAGCACTGTTCCGCGAAGCCCTGCAAGACCCCCAGGCCACGGCATTGCGTCACCAGTTCTTCGCCGAACGCGAGGCTTTGCGGGTGCCGGGTATCGACGCTGCCACCGCGCTGCGCAGCATCGCTCAGGTCGCCGTGATCGGCGCCGGCACCATGGGCGCCGGCATCGCCATGAACTTCATCAACGCGGGCCTGCCGGTGCGCCTGCTGGAGCTCAAGCCCGAGGCACTGGACCGTGGCCTGGCACAGATCCGCAAACACTACGAAAGCAGCATCACCCGCGGCAAGCTGACCCCCGCGCAACTCGAACAGCGCATGAGCCTGTTGCAAGGCACCCTCGACTATGCCGACCTGGCTGACGCTGACCTGGTGATCGAGGCAGTATTCGAGGACCTGTCGATCAAGCAGTCGGTGTTTCGCACCCTCGACCGGGTGTGCAAGCCCGGCGCGATCCTGGCCAGCAACACCTCGACCCTGGATGTCGACCGCATCGCCGCCTGCACCCGCCGCCCGCAAGACGTGGTCGGCCTGCACTTCTTCAGCCCGGCCCATGTGATGCGCCTGCTCGAAGTGGTACGTGGCCGGGCCACGGCGCCCGACGTACTGGCCACCACGCTGAAAATCGCCAAGCGCATCGGCAAGCTGCCGGTGGTGTCTGGCGTGTGCTTCGGCTTCATCGGCAACCGCATGCTCGAACCCTACGCCCGCGAAGCCCATCGCCTGGTGCTCGAAGGCGCCTCGCCGGCCCAGGTGGACAAGGTGCTCACCGACCTGGGCCTGGCCATGGGGGTATTCGCCATGTACGACCTGGCCGGCATCGATGTGGGCTACCTGGTGCGGCAGGCGCGGCGCAACGAACTGGCCTACGACCCGAGCTACTTCCGCCTGGCCGACGAACTCTACAGCCTGGGCCGCCATGGCCAGAAGAGCGGGCGCGGGTTCTACCGCTACGAAGGCCGCGAGCGCATCGAAGACCCCGAGGTGGTGCAGATCGCAGCGCGACTGGCCGGCAAGCTGGGCATCAACCGGCGCAGCATCAGTGACGCAGAAATCCACGACCGCTGCCTGTTCATGCTGATCAACGAAGGCCTGCAACTGCTCGACGAAGGTATCGCCTTGCGCAGTGGCGACATCGACCTGGTCTGGACCAACGGCTACGGCTTCCCTGCCTGGCGTGGCGGCCCGCTGCACTATGCCCGCGACCTCGGCCTGGACAACGTGCTGGCAGGCATTGAGCAACTGCGCGAGCGCCTCGGCGCCTATGGCCAACTGTGGCTGCAGCCAGCGCCCTTGCTACGGCGCCTGGCCGGCAGCGGCAAGCTGCGCGTGCAAGGCCACTGAGCTGCAAAAACCCTCGCCAACAAGGAAACCCTGATGAAAGAAGCCGTCATTCTCTCGACCGCCCGCACCCCGATTGGCAAGGCCTTTCGCGGTGCCCTCAACAACCTGCGCTCACCCAGCCTGGCCGCCCATGCCATCAAGGCTGCCGTTGCCCGCGCCGGCATCGCCGCCGACGAAGTGGAAGACCTGGTGATGGGCACCGCGATGCCCTCTGGCACCGCCGGCTGGAACCTGGGCCGCATGAGCGCGCTGGCGGCCGGCCTGCCGGTTTCGGTGAGTGGCCAGACCCTGGACCGGCAATGCGCCTCCGGGCTGATGGCGATTGCCACCGCCGCCAAGCAGATCATTGTCGATGGCATGCACGTTACCGTCGGCGCCGGCCAGGAAAACATCAGCGCGGTGCAGGTGCGCAACCTCGAATGGGCCTTGGCCGAGCAAGACAACGCGGTCATCCAACAGGTACCGCACGCCTACATGCCGATGCTGCACACCGCCGAGCATGTTGCCCAACGCTACGGTATCAGCCGTGCTGCGCAGGATGCCTACGCCCTGCAATCGCAGCTGCGCACTGCCGCCGCCCAGCAAGCCGGGCTGTTCGAGGCCGAGATCGTGCCAGTGACCGCCCAGCAGAGGATCAAGGACAGGCACACCGGCGAAGTCAGCTACCGTCAGGTGACCCTGACGCAAGATGAAGGCAACCGCCCGCAGACTCGCCTTGACGACCTGGCAGGCTTGCAGCCGGTGGTCGAGGGCGGCTGTATCACCGCTGGCAATGCCAGCCAGCTGTCCGACGGTGCCAGCGCCTGCGTGCTGATGGATGCGCGCCTGGCCGAACAGCGCAACCTCAGGCCGCTGGGCCTCTATCGGGGCATCGCCGTGGCCGGCCTGGCACCGGAAGAGATGGGCATCGGCCCGGTGTATGCGGTGCCGCGCCTGCTCAAGCAACACGGGCTGAAGGTCGCCGACATCGGCCTGTGGGAGCTGAACGAAGCCTTTGCCTGCCAGGTGCTGTACTGCCGCGACAAACTGGGCATCGACCCGGCGCGCCTGAACGTCAACGGTGGGGCCATCGCCATCGGTCACCCCTATGGCATGAGCGGCGCGCGGATGGTCGGGCATGCCCTGCTCGAAGGCAAACGGCGCGGGGTGCGCTATGTGGTGGTGACCCTGTGCGTAGGCGGCGGCATGGGTGCGGCCGGCCTGTTCGAAGTGCTGTGAAGAAGCCCCAGCCGTCCACAAGTCCCAGCTTGATCATCGAACAAGGAGAAACCATGCTAGCTACCCCCTTTACCCTGGCCGGCAAGACCGTGCTGGTGACCGGTGCCTCCAGCGGCCTGGGTGCCCACTTCGCGCGCCTGGCCCAGGCCGCAGGCGCCCGCGTGGTGCTGGCGGCGCGCCGGGCCGAGCGCTTGCAGGCGCTGGTCGAACAACTTCAAGCCCAAGGCGGAGAAGCGTTGGCCGTGGTGCTCGATGTCACCCGGCGCGACAGTGTCGAACAGGCGTTCGACCAGGCCGAGGCGCGTTTTGCCGTGGTCGATGTGGTCATCAACAACGCCGGCATCGGCGACCCTGGGCGCTTCCTCGAACTGAGCGGGCAGGACTGGCAGCACATGCTCTCGACCAACCTCGACGGCGTGTTTCATGTGGCGCAATGCGCCAGCCAGCGCCTGGTGAAGGCCGGCCGCGCCGGGAGCATCATCAACATCGCCTCGATCCTGGGCCTGCGTGTTGGCACCGGCCTGAGCCACTACTGCACGGCCAAGGCCGGTGTGGTGCAGTTGACCAAGGCCATGGCGCTGGAGCTGGCCCGCCACCGGATCCGGGTCAATGCCATCGCCCCGGGTTACTTCAAGACCGAAATGAACGAGGCCTACTTCGACAGTGAGGCCGGCCAGGGCTACATCAAAGATCACGTGCCGATGCGGCGTCTGGGCCAATTGAGCGAGCTGGACGGACCTGTGCTGTTGCTGGCCAGTGACGCCGGTGGCTTCATGACCGGCAGTGTCCTGGCCGTGGATGGCGGGCACCTGGTCAACCCGTTATAGCAAGGAGCCTGCATGCCCGTTGCCGCCTACCTGCCACGCGTGGTCGCGCTGGTCACCCACTTGCGCCAACCACCGGCCCCCAGCCGCATGGCGCGCCTGATCGAACAGGTCAGCGCCGACTACCGCCAGCAGGCCCATATCGAGGTGATCGAAACCACCCTGGCCGAACTGCTGCCGCTGGCGCGCGACCTGGACCGCCACCAGCGGGCAGACATCATTTTGTGTTCCGGTGCCGTCGCCGAGTACTTGCGCCAGCACCTGACGACCAAGGTGCTGGCCCTGCACCCAGGCCAATGCGACCTGGCCCGCGCCCTCACCCTGGCCCGCCGCCGCGCCAAGCGGGTCGGCGTGCTCAACTTTGGCCAGCACCCCGGCCCGGCCACCCCGCCGCCACTGTTCGACCTGCGGGTTCAGCAACATACCTATACCAGCCTGGAACAAGCCCGGGCGCAGGTCGAGCGCCTGGTGCAGGACGGCGTCGAAGTCATCATCGGTTCGCCTACGGTCTGCCAGCTGGCTGATGCGGCCGGCGCCGAAGGCGTGCTCGCCCTGGACAGCGACAGCCTGCGCCAGGCCTTCGACCGCCTGCGCGCGCGGTCCCGGCGCGCGCGCAAGCCGCCCACCCCACAGCCGTTCACCACCCGCTATCGTTTCGATCAGTTGCTCGGCGATGCCCCGGCGTTTCGCGCGACCGTGCAACTGGCGCAGCGCTACGCCACCAGCAACGCCACGGTGCTGATCACCGGTGAAAGCGGCACCGGCAAGGAATGGCTGGCACAGAGCCTGCACCACGCCAGCGCACGCCAGCCGGGGCCGTTCGTGGCCATCAACTGCGCGGCCTTGCCTGAGTCGTTGCTCGAAAGCGAGCTGTTTGGCCATGAAGATGGCGCGTTCACCGGCTCGCGCAAGGGTGGCAAGCCTGGCCTGATCGAGCTGGCCTACGGTGGCACGCTGTTCCTCGACGAAGTCGGCGACATGCCCGTGGCCCTGCAAACCCGCCTGCTGCGCGTGCTGCAGGAGCGCGAGGTGCTGCGCCTGGGCGCCTGTGAGCCGACACCGGTGGATATCCGCGTGATTGCCGCCACCCATTGCGACTTGCCTGCGCGCATCGCCAGCGGGCAGTTTCGCGCCGACCTGTTCTACCGGCTGAACATCCTGCGCCTGGTGGTGCCGCCCCTGCGTGAGCGGGTTCAAGACATCCTGCCGCTGTTCGAAGCGCTGCTCGCCCGGCACGGCACAACACGGCTTGGCGCACCGCAGTTGCAGCCGCTGCTGCCCATGCTGCTGCGCCACAGCTGGCCGGGCAACATCCGTGAGCTGGACAACATTGCCGAGCGCGCCGCCCTGTGTGCCCCCGCCCTGGAGGGCGCCGATGGCATCGCCCTGGCCAGCCTGTTCCCGGAGTTTTTCCAACAGCCGCAGGCCCCCACCCAGCCACTGACCTTCAACGACAACCTGCGCAGCCTGGGCAAGGCCGCCGAGGCGGCGCATGCCCGGCGTACGCTGGCCAGCTACGACGGCAACATGGAGCAAGCCGCACGTAGCCTGGGCGTCAGCCGCAGCACCCTGTGGCGGCGGCTGCGGGCGCAGCCCTGAGCGGCGAGCACAGCCATGCTCAGCTTACGGATGACTTATCGCGTAACGCCCGATACCCTTGGCTTCTGCAGGCCTGAGGGTTTCAGGCTCAATTACTTCCCCCGCAGACGAACATGCCATGAAAACTGCCGCAGGTTTGCTGCTGTCGGCCATCGAGCTGGACCGCGCCAGCCCCCTTCCCCTGTACCGCCAACTGTATCTGCAGATTCGCAAGCAGATACTCAACGGCAGGATGCAGGGCGGCGTCCGCCTGCCCTCGACCCGCACGTTGAGCCACGAGTTGGGGCTGTCGCGAATCACCATTCTCAACGCGTTCGATCAGTTGATTGCCGAAGGTTTCCTGGCCTCGCGCACCGGCGCCGGCACCTATGTCGGCAGCGAGTGGGAGAGCCGGGGCGGCCAGGCCGAGCAACAGCAGCCGCCACCGCGCCTGTCCGACCTGAGCCAGTCGATGCTGTCGCTGCGTAGCGACCATTTTCGCGGCATTTCGTACGCCGATTGGGACCCCGCCACACCGACGTCTTTCCTGCCCAGCCACAGCACCTATGAAGCGTTCCCCCAGGCGGTCTGGCGACGCCTGATGAACCAGCACCTGCTCAAACCCACCAAGGCGATGCTGGGGTACGGCGAGTTGCAAGGCTTGCACGCCCTGCGCAGCGCGATCGCCGAGTACGTGTTCGATGCCCGTGGCATTGACTGCGAGGCCGGGCAGGTGGTGATCGTGTCCGGCGCGCAGCAAGCGTTCAACCTGCTGGGCATGCTGTTGCTCAACCCTCAGGACAGCGTGTGGATGGAAGACCCGGGGCACATCGCCGCGCGCATTGCGTTGCAGGCGCAAGGGGCACGGGTGACGGCGTTGCGTGTCGACCCTGACGGAATCGATGTTGAACAAGGGCTGAGCGAGTGCCCTGAGGCGCGGCTGGTGTTTTGCACACCCTCGCGCCAGCACCCGCTGGGCGTCACCTTGAGCTATGCGCGGCGCCAGGCACTGATCGACTGGGCCGCACAGCAACAGAGCTGGATCATCGAGGACGATTGCGACAGCGAGTTGCGCTACAGCGGCCGCCTGCTGCCCGCGCTGTACGCCCTGGACCAGATGGCCCGGGTGATCTATGTCGGCACCTTCAGCAAAGTGCTGTTTCCATCACTCAGGCTGGGCTACGTGATTCTGCCGCCGGCGCTGGTCGAGCCCTTCTGCACCCTGCGTGCAGTCATGGACCGCAGCCCGCCGACGCTGCTGCAGGCAACCACCGCAGACTTCATGGCCCAAGGTCACTTCATTGGCCACATCCGCCGCATACGCGGCCTGTACAAGGCGCGCCAGCAGGCGTTGATCGAACAACTTGAACTGCAGGTTGGCGGCTTCTTCACCCTCACCCCGGCCGATGCCGGCATGCACCTGATCGCCTGGTTGCCCACCCACCTCAGCGACGCAGACATCGCCCGGCAACTGGCCGAGCATGGCATCCACACCTACCCCTTGAGCGACTACAGCATCGCCCATGCGCAACCGCCGGCGCTGCTGATCGGCTTTGCCGGCACACCTGAAAACCAGGCCGCGACGCGGGTCGAGGCGCTGGCCCGGGCCCTGCGCGCACTGGGGTATCTGCCCGGCAGCGCTTGAGGCCGGGCAAGTGGTCCTATCGATTGATGGATAATGGATCTATCGAACGTTCCTGACTGGCGCGATAAAGGCTGGGCCGGCAAAACCCGGCGTCTGAACCAGGAACGACGCTAATGAACAATAAGATCCAGGAACGTTTCAACGCCTTGCTCAGCCACAACGTGGTCGAACACACGGCAGCCCCCATGCTGACGCCCGCCTTGGCCCAACGGTTGCTCGAACGCCTTGCACAGGTGCGCCTGTTTGCCCACGCCTATCCGCTGTTGACCAACCTCACCCACGGCCACGTCACCCCCGCCGACCTGCTGGACTTCGCCTATCGCCACGAACTGCAAGGCCTGAGCCTGCACGTGCTCGACGGCGAGCAGAACAGCCTGAGCCAGATGTCCCCCGGCCAGCTCCAGGCGTTTGCCGACAAGGCCCAGGCACTGGGGCTGGACGTGCACGTGGAAATCAGCAGCACGCTGAAACAGGATGTCGACCAGGTGATCGCCATCGCCAAGGCCCTGGGGGTACGCAACATCCGCGTCTACTCGCGTTACGAGGGCACGCTGTCGCGGGTCATGGACATCATCGAGAGCGACCTGCACTACCTGGCGCAACAGGCCGACGCCCACGACCTGTACTTTGACTTCGAGCAGCACGAAGAGCTCAAGAGCGACGAGATCGCCCAACTGCTCAAGCGCCTCGACCACCCACGCCTGCATGCCCTGTTCGACTTCGGCAACATGATCAATGCCTGCGAACAGCCGCTGCAAGCCCTGCGCAACCTGGCGCCGCACATCCGCCAAAGCCACCTCAAGGGGGTGCGCATCGTCGCCGAACAGAACGGCTTCGGCCATTACGGCGTGCTGCAGGGCAGCGCCGAGGACGACCTGCCCAGTGCACGCATGCTGTACGAATTGCTGATGCTGGGCGACACAGCCCCGCAGGTGATCGCCTTCATCCTCGAACAGGAAAACCACTACGTGGCCCCGGCCTTCCGCCAGCAGCAGGAAGCGGCCGACCCCTTCATCGCTTATCGGGAAATGAGCGAAACCCCGCTGCCTGCCGGTTTCACCCTGGCGCGCATGCTGGCCGACGAACACCGTTGGGCCAACAACCAGGTGGCCTACGTGCGCGGCCTGCTGGGCGAATTTCGCACCCTGGCCGAGCTGACCTTGGCCAACGCTTGACCCTGGCGACCCGATTACCTGCGGAGAACAACAATGACATCCCAGAACAAAGCCAAATGGCTCCGATTCCTGATCCTCATCCTGGGCGGCGGCACCGTCTACAAGCTGGCGAACCTGAAGGACGCTTTCTACGTTCCCATGCAGGAATTCATGGGCCTGAGCCACACTGAAATCGGCCTGCTGCTCAGTGCCAACGCGGTCATCGCCACAGCCCTGTTCGTGGTTGGCGGCCTGCTCGCCGACCGCTTCGAGACGCGCAAGCTGATCCCCCTCGGGCTAATCGGCACCGGTTGCCTGGGCGTGTACCTGGCAACCTTCCCCCCGTTCAGCAGTTTGTTGATCGTGTTCAGCCTGCTGGCCGTGTGCGCCGATTGCCTGTTCTGGCCCTCGCTGCTCAAGGCTATCCGCAACCTGGGTAACGACCAGGAGCAAGGGCGCCTGTTCGGCCTGCTCGAAGGCGGGCGTGGCGTGGTGGATACACTGGTCGCCTTTGCCGCACTGGGGGTGTTCGTTGCCATGGGCTCGGGCGATAACGGCCTGAAGTCGGCGATCCTGTTCTACTCGGTGATCGACTTGCTGGCCGGCACCCTGACCTGGTTCCTGCTCAAAGGCGGCAACGCGCCGTCGGTGGCCAAACCGAAAAACGGCCTGGCGAACCTGATGGAAGCGATCAAGGTACCGGGGATCTGGCTGGTCAGCCTGAACGTGTTCATGGTCTACATCGTCTACTGCGGCCTGACCTACTTCATCCCCTACCTCAAGGAAATGTACGGCTTGCCCGTGGCGTTGGTGGGTGCCTACGGCATCATCAACCAGTACTTCCTGAAGATCCTGGGCGGGCCTGCCGGCGGTTTCATTGCCGACAAACAGTTCAAAAGCACCAGCCGCTACCTGAAATGGGCATTTCTGGCGCTGTTGCCAGTGATGGCAGTGATCCTGCTGATCCCCAAAAGCCCGGGCTTCATCTATGCCGGCATGGCCGCCACCCTGTCCTTTGCGCTGATCGTGTTCTCCATGCGCGGCGTGTTCTGGGCGCCCATGGGTGAAGTCGGCATACCCCAGCACATCACCGGGTCCGCCTTCGGCATCGGTTGCCTGATCGGCTACGCACCCGGCATGTTTGCCTACGTCATCTACGGCGCGATCCTCGACCACTTCCCTGGCCAGCAGGGTTATACCGTCGTCTTCACCTTGATGAGCCTGCTGGCCCTTGCAGGGTTCATGGTGTCCAGCCTGCTCTATCGGGCAGTGCGCAAGCAATCCGTGGCCTCTGATGGGATGCGTGCGGCGCAGGCCTGACCCGCGCAGCGCATGGGCCAGTGGCAAGCCTGAGGGGTTCGGTTTCCATGTCGGTCTGGCATCTGACGCCAGCGCGCGGTACAACTGAACCTTTTGGGAGCCCACCATGCTTGGTGTTTTTGAACGACGGCTAGACCCCTTCCCACCCGACGAGGCGCCGCCGCCACCGGTCGGCCTGCTGCGCTTCCTCTGGGCGTGTACGCGTGGTGCCCGTGGCTATGTGCTTGCGCTGGCCTTGCTCAGCGCGGCGGTGTCGATCTACGAAGCCTGGTTGTTTTCCTTCCTTGGCCAGGTCGTCGACCTGCTCTCGACCTGGCAGGCCGGCGGCGCTGCAGCCGGGCAGGAACGCAGCGTGCTGTGGGGTATCGGCATCGTGCTTATGACCAGTATCGGGCTGGTGGCACTGCGCACGATGGTGCAGCACCAGGTGTTGGCGATCAATTTGCCGCTGCGCCTGCGCTGGGACTTCCATCGCCTGATGCTGCGGCAAAGCCTGTCGTTCTTTTCCGACGAGTTCTCTGGCCGGGTCACCACCAAGGTGATGCAGACGGCGCTGGCAGTGCGCGAAGTGCTGTTCACCCTCATCGAGATCGCCCCCGGTATCGGTGTGTACTTCATCGCCATCATCGCCCTGGCGGGCGGCTTCGCCTTGAAGCTGATGCTGCCGTTCATTGCCTGGGTCGCGCTATTCGGGCTGGCGATGGTGTACTTTGTGCCACGCCTGGGCAAAGTCGGCCAGGAGCAGGCCCATGCGCGCTCATCGATGACCGGGCGAATTTCCGACGCCTACACCAATATCACCACCGTGAAGCTGTTTTCGCACTCCAAGCGCGAAGCGCACTTCGCGCGTGCGGCGATGGAGGATTTCAAGCAAACCGGCTTTCGCCAGATGCGCCTGGTGAGCCAGTTCGAGATCGTCAATCAGGCCCTGGTGGTCGGTTTGATCCTTGGCGCAGGCGGCTATGCCCTGTGGCTCTGGCACCAGGGTGAGGTAGGCACCGGCGCCGTGGCGGCGATTACCGCCATGGCCTTGCGTGTCAATGGCATGTCGCACTGGATCATGTGGCAGATGACCGCCCTGTTCGAGAACATCGGCACCGTGCAGGACGGCATGGCCACCTTGACCCGCGGCCCCAAGGTGCAGGATGCGCCGAACGCGAGCATGCTGGAAACCCGCGGCGGCGCAGTGGCCTTCGACAAGGTCAGCTTCAACTACAACGGTGAACGGCAGGTGCTCGACGGCCTGAGCCTGAACATTCGCGCGGGCGAAAAAGTCGGCCTGGTGGGGCGCTCCGGCGCCGGCAAGTCGACGCTGATCAACCTGCTGCTGCGGTTCTATGACGTGGACAGCGGCGAGATTCGCATCGACGGGCAGAACATCGCCCAGGTCACCCAGGACAGCCTGCGCAGCGCCATCGGCATGGTCACGCAAGACACTTCCCTGCTGCACCGCTCGATCCGCGACAACATCGCCTACGGCCGCCCCGACGCAACCGACGCGCAAATCCGCACGGCTGCGGCCAATGCCCAGGCCGACGGCTTCATCGAACAATTGAGCGACCGGCAAGGCCATAGCGGCTACGACACGCTGGTGGGTGAACGCGGTATCAAGCTCTCCGGTGGCCAACGCCAGCGCATTGCCATTGCTCGGGTGATGCTCAAGAACGCGCCGATCCTGTTGCTCGACGAAGCCACCAGCGCGCTGGATTCGGAAGTCGAAGTCGCCATCCAGGAAAGCCTCAACGAGATGATGCAAGGCAAGACCGTCATCGCCATCGCCCATCGGCTGTCCACGATCGCGGCCATGGACCGGCTTATCGTCATGGATGAGGGGCGCATCATCGAGCAAGGCACCCACGCCGAACTGCTGGCCCGCAACGGCACCTACGCCAGGCTCTGGCAGCACCAGAGTGGCGGGTTCCTGGGTGAGGACCAGGGGGTGGCGGAGGCCATGGAGTAAGCCTGAGCGGTGGCAGCCGGTTGCGAAGGCTGCCCCTCACCCGGAAGGTGGCGCTGTTTGCAGGCGCTCGGCATCGGTTATACTTGTTAATCATTTTTGTCCCTACCACCCCTGACACACGAGACCGCATGAAGACTTCCCCTGCACTCCAATCGGGCGCCGACGGCAGCGAGGCCAGCGCGCCGGCAGACCTCAATGACCTGGTTGGCTACGCCTTGCGTCGCGTGCAGATGAAGGTGTTCCAGCACCTTGTCGATTGCCTGACACCGTACGAACTGCGGCCTGCACAGTTCTCCGCGTTGGCGATCATCGCGCAGAACCCCGGCCCCACGCAGGCCGAGCTGGCCAAGGCGCTGAACATCGAGCCGCCCCAGGTCGTGCCCCTGCTCAACAAACTGGAAGAAGCCGGGCTGGCCCTGCGGGTGCGCAGCAAGGCAGATAAGCGCTCGTATGGCCTGTACCTGAGCAAGGCGGGTGAAAAGCTGCTGAAAACGCTGTACGGCGTCGCCGAAGAAAGCGACCGCGCCGCCACTGCCAACCTGAATGATGACGAGCGCCAGCAGTTGCTCGCCCTGCTGCGCAAGGCTTATTAGGCTGCCGGAAGGGTTGCCCAGCCCTTTGAACTGCGCTGTCGCGCAGAGAACCTGTGGGAGCGGGCTGGTCCCGCGAACACCGGCTAAGCCGGTGCCAGGCACCGCGTGGCCCCATTCGCGGGACCAGCCCGCTCCCACAGGTTCCAGAGCGGGCTTGAAGGGTGGTGTCAGCCCACGAACGGCAATGGCAGCTGCGCCGCGTGCAGCCGCTGCAGCCGATAGGCAAAACGCAACCACAGATGGTCAAAGAAATACGCCGCCGTCTGGCGTTTGCGCCGGTAGAACGGTTGATCCGCGTGCACCAGTGCCAGGCGCGCCGACCGGGCCCAGGCATGGCCCAGCAACAACATTGCCAATGCCTGGAGAAAATCACCCGCAGCGCGGTAGGCGTACTCCTGGTCATCGTGCTCGACAAGCCCACCCACCCACGCCTGCAAGCCGTCGCTGGCAACGCGCAGCTGCTGCGCCCAGCGCATGCCTTCAGCGTCGCTGGCCAGGCCTGCTTCTTCCAGCACGTGGGCCAACAGTGCTTGCAGGGCCTCGCCACCATCGCCCAAGACCTTGCGCAGCAACAGGTCGTTGGCCTGGATCTCGTTGGTGCCCTCGTAGATCATCGCCACGCGGCTGTCGCGCACGGTTTGCTCGATGCCCGACTCGGTAACATAACCGTAACCGCCGAACACCTGCAGCGCGTCACTGGCCAGTTGAAACCCTTGCTCGGTGAAAAAGGCTTTGACCACCGGGGTGAGCAAGGCGATGCGCGCCTCCAGCGCTTGCCGGGCCATGCCTTGCGCCTGCTCGGCAAGGTCAATCAGGTGGGCGCTCCAATAACCGATGGCCCGCATGCCTTCGGTCATCGCCCGAGACTGCCAGAGCACCTGGCGCACGGCCGGGTGAAAAGCCACAGGGTCCGCCGCAGCGGCCAATGCACCTTCGGGGCGTAGCACCGCGCGCATCTGCAGGCGCGCCTGCGCATACGCCAAGGCGCGCTGGCCAGCGCTTTCGGCATGGGCCAAGCCCTGCAGGCCCACGTAGGTACGGGCACTGTTCATCATCACGAACAACGCTGCCAAGCCACCCTGCGGCTCGCCGACAAGCCAGCCTTCGGCCTGGTCGAAGCTCAGGCTGCAGGTGGCGCTGGCGTGAATACCCATCTTGTGTTCGATGCCGGTGCAATGAACGCCATTGAGCCGGCCTTGCTCAGTCAGCTTGGGTACCAGAAACAGCGAAATCCCACGGCTGCCTGCGGGCGCATCGGGCAACCGCGCCAGCACCAGGTGCAGGATATTGTCGGTCAGGTCGTGCTCGCCGCCGGAAATGAATACTTTGTTGCCGGTCAGCCGATAAGCCCCGGCTTCATCTACCCGCGCCTGTGTGCGCAGCAGCCCCACATCGCTACCGGCCTGGGGTTCGGTCAGGCACATGGTGGGCAGGCACTCACCGCTGACGATTTTGCCAAGCCAGGCCTGGCGAAGCTCGGCAGAGCCAAACTGACGCAGGCATTCGTAGGCGCCATGGGCAATGCCGCTGTACATGGCCCAGCCATGGTTGCAGGCGTAGATCACTTCGTGCAGCGCAGCGCCGAGCAGCAGCGGCAGGCCCTGCCCGCCGTGCGCCTGCGCGCAGGCCAAGCCTGGCCAGCCGCCGTCCACATAACGCTGGTAAGCCTGGCGAAACCCGGTTGGCGTGCTCACATGGCCGTCCTGGAACCGGCAGCCTTCGCGATCACCGGGCCTGTTCAGCGGCACTAGTTGCTGTTCTGCAAAGCGCGCGCCCTCCTCCAGCAACTGTTGCGCCAGGGCACTGTCGACGCCAGCGAAGCGCTCGCATTCGGCCCACGCCGCCGGTGCCTGCAGCCAATGATCGATCACAAAACGGATGTCTTGCAGCGGAGCGCGATAGCTGTGCACGTGAAACTCCTTGTCAAACCATGGCCAGCGGGTTTTCCAGCAGCAAGGCCATGCCCTGGCCGCCACCGACGCAGGCCGAGACCACACCAAAACGCTGGCCACTGGCGCGCAGTTGCCGGGCCACACTGATGACCAGGCGCAGGCCGGTAGCGGCCAGCGGATGGCCCAAGGCGATGGCGCCGCCGCAGGCATTCAAACGCTCAGGGGCAATGCCCAGCGCTTGCTGCACCGCTACGATCTGCGCCCCCTGGGCTTCATTGATTTCAAAGCAGGCAATGTCGTCCAGCGCCAGCCCAGCCCGCGCCAGCAGCAAGCGGATGGCCGGTACCGGGCCCAGCCCCATCACCTCGGGCGCCACGCCCACCACACTGCTGGCCCGCAACCAGGCCAAAGGCGTACGCCCGGCCAGCGCGTCGGCCGAACACATCAGCACCGCCGCCGCCCCATCCACCACCGCACAGCTGTTGCCCGCAGTCTGTACCCCCTGCGGGTAAAGCGCGGGCAGTTGCTGCAGACGTTCGAACGCGGTCGCACGTGGGTGGCTGTCTTCAGTGACAGCTTCAACGCCACGCGGCAGGCGAATACCGCGCGCCAGCAAGCCGGGCGCTTCGAACACTTCGCTGCAGACGCTGACGCATTCGTCGCTGAACCACCCGCGCGCCCGCGCCTCCATGGCCCGCGCAAAGCTCATGGCAGCCCAGGCGTCTACGGCCTCGCGGGGGATGCGGTATTGCCGGGCGATATTCTCGGCGGTCTGGATCATGCTGATGCCCACCGCAGGGTCGAACAATGCCTCCCACAGAAAGTCCTTGAAGCCGACCTCGCCGCCCAGCTTGAACCCGCCACGGTGGGTGTAGGCGACAATCGGGTTACGCGACATCGACTCGGTGGCCACGCACAGCACGGTGCCCGCCTCCCCCGCCTGAATCTGCTCACCAGCCTGGCGCAGCAGCTCGAAACCGGTGGCGCAGATCCGTTGCACCATTAGCGCCGGCACTGCCTGGTCGACACCGCAATAAAGCCCGATATGCCTGGGCAGCATGTAGGCATCGAAGTCTGCCTGGGCCATGGAGCCGGCCAGTACGCTGTCGACTTCGCCGGCATCGAGCCTGGCACGCTGCAACACCGCGCGGCCGGCCTTGATGCCCAGGTCGGTCGGCGAGACCAGGCCGAATGCGCCATTGATATCGACCCACGGCGTACGGATGCCCTCTAGCAACGCGGTCGCCGCAAACGTGCGGAACTGCCCCCGGGCCGTCATGGTGCGTCTACACGCAACGGCCCAGGCCCTGCATACAGGCTGTCGATCAGGCCGTGCCGCAATTGCAGGACCACGCGCTGGTTGAGCGAGCCCTTGTCGGTGATCTCACCACGGTCGATGGACGGTGCTTCGGCGGCCAGGCCGGCGAAGCGGATGTAGCTGGCGTTGCCTGTCGCGCCCCGGTTGAGCGTGGCCAGCAGGCTGGCCAGCCAGTCACGCACGGCGGGCGATGCCAGCACCTGGGCGTCACTGGCCTGGGCGCCAAGCCCGGACAACTGCCGACATTCCGGCAAGCGCGGGAAGATCAGCAAACCCAGGCATTCGCGGTCCGGGCCCAACACCACCACATCCAGCACATAGGGCGCACCCTGCAAGATCACCTGGGTGCGCATCGGCCCAACGCTGACGAACACCCCGGAGGACAACTTGAAGTCCTCGGCAATGCGCCCGTCGAACATCAAACCCAGCTGCGGATTGCCGGGGTCGCACAGGCGCACCGCATCACCGCTGCGGTAAAACCCCTCTTCGTCGAACGCCTCCTGGGTCTGCTGCGATGAGCGCCAGTACCCCGGCATCACGTGGGGCCCGCGAAACCTCGCCTCGAGCTTGCCGTCCACCGGCACCAGCTTGACCTCGCACCCCGGGGCCGGCAGGCCGATGTAGCCGGCCACCGACAGCGGCCCGGTGGTGAAGGTGCACGACGGCGAAGTCTCGGTCATGCCCAGCCCCGCCATCATGCGGATGCGTTCGCCGCAGTGGGCCACGGCCACGGCGTCAAGGCGGTCCCAGATGGCCTGGGATAACCCGGCACCGGCGAAAAAGAACAGCTTCATGCGCTGGAAGAACCGCTCGCACAGGGCGCTGTCCTGCTCCAGTGCCTTGACCAGTTCCTCCCAGCCTTTGGGCACGGTCAGGTACGCCGTGGGGGAAATGTCCTTGAGGTTGTGCAGCGTCTGGGCAAAGCCCTGCGGCGTCGGCTTGCCATCGTCGATGTACAGCGTGCCGCCGTTGTACAGCACGATACCGACGTTGTGGCTGCCGCCAAAGGTGTGGTTCCACGGCAGCCAGTCGACCAGCACTGGCGGCACTTCGGCGAACTCCGGGAAGGTCTGCAACAGCATCTGCTGGTTGGCACACAGCATGCCCTGGGTGGTGACCACCGCCTTGGGCAGCTTGGTGGAGCCGGAGGTGAACAGGAACTTGGCAAGGCTGTCCGGGCGCAAGGCGGCAAAAGCCTGGTCGGCACAGGGTTGGGCGACGGTGGCCAGTACCTCGGCGAATGGCGTGCTCGCCCAACCCGCCAGCTCGCCCTGGCCCAGCACCAGGTTAATCGAGGGTTCGAACACCGCATCGATGGCCCTGCCGTAGGCGGCATCAGCCGCGAAGACCAGGCCCGGTTGCAGTGTCTGGACGATATGGCGCAGCTTGCCAAAATCCTGGGACAACAGTGAATACGCTGGCGATACCGGGCAATAGGGAATACCGGCATACAGCGCGGCCGTGGCCAGTTGCACGTGCTCAAGGTCGTTGCCCGAGAGGATCAGTAGCGGGCGTTCGGCGCTCAGGCCTTGGCCCAGCAGCCACGTGGCGATCCGTCGAACACGCTGCAACATGGCGGCGTAAGTGATGTGCTGCCACTGCCCGTCGGCAGCGCGGCGCGCGACAAACGTCTGCTCGCTGCGCTGCTGCGCCCAATGCAGCAAGCGCTCCATCAGCCGTGCAGGGTAGGCATCGAGCGTTTCCACGGGGTCCAGGTACAGCACGTCGCCCTGTTGGCGCACCTGTACCTGGGGCTGCCCGATCTTGACGGCGCGCAACGGCGCACGCTGGGCAACGGAGAGGGTTTCGCAGTCCATGAAGGCTACCTCTGCGTGAGTGCGCCAAGGGCCGAGGGGGCGCCAGGCGCATTCGCTTTTGTTGTTGTGAGGTTGTGGGTCAAATCGGGTAGTGCCGCGCGCCATGCTGCACGGTAACCCAGCGCAACTGGGTGAAGGCATCGATAGCCGCCGAGCTGCCGAAGCTGCCGTAACCGCTGGCCTTGACCCCGCCAAACGGCATCTGCGCTTCGTCATGCACCGTCGGGCCGTTGATATGGCAGATGCCCGACTCCAGGCGCTGGGCAAGGGCCAGGGCACGTTGGGTATCACGGCTGAAGATCGCCGCGCTGAGGCCGAACTCGGAGTCGTTGGCCAGGGCCAGCAGCGCTTCGTCGCCGCTGGCGCGCAGCACCACTGCCACCGGCCCGAACGACTCTTCGCGGTACAGCTTCATGCCCGCATTGACGTGGTCAAGCAGTACCGGCTGCATGACGCTGCCCGTACGTTCGCCGCCTGCCACCAGGGTCGCACCCTTGCCGACGGCGTCATCGACCAGCGCCTGTATGCGCTCACCGGCCCCGGCATCGATCAAAGAGCCCAGCGGCGCGTCGGGTTGCGAGGGGTCTGCCGCACGCAAGCGGCGCACCTTCTCACCCAGCTTGGCCACGAACTCATCGGCCACCGCCTGGTCGACGATCAGCCGCTCGGTCGACATGCAGATCTGGCCCTGGTTGAAGTAGGCACCAAAGGCCGCCGCATCGACCGCAGCCTCCAGGTCGGCATCGGCCAGGACCAGGAACGGTGCCTTGCCACCCAGTTCGAGCACTGCAGGCTTGAGGTGACGCGCCGCCAGTTGCCCAACGATGCGCCCGACATGGGTAGACCCGGTGAAATTCACCCGCCGCACCGCCGGATGGGCGATTAGACGCTCAACCACTGCCGGTGCATCGTGCGGGGCATTGCAGATGACGTTGACCACACCGTCGCCCAAACCGGCCGCCTGCAATACCTGACCGATCAGGCCATGCACCGCCGGGCTGGCTTCGGAGGCCTTGAGCACCACGGTATTACCGCACGCCAGGGGCATGGCAATAGCGCGTGTGGCCAGAATCACCGGGGCATTCCAGGGGGCGATACCCAGCACCACCCCACAGGGTTGGCGCAGGGCCATGGCAAAGCTGCCAGGCACGTCGGAGGGGATGACACTGCCCTGTATCTGCGTGGTCATCGACGCCGCTTCACGCAGAATATTGGCCGCCAGCATCACATTGAAACCGTACCAGTTGGCCTTGGCCCCGGTTTCCCCGGCCATGGCCAGGAATTCGTCGCGCCGGGCATCCAGCGCATCGGCTGCCTTGAGCAAGCGCGCACGGCGCTCGCCCGGCCCCAGCGCGGCCCAGGCGGGGAACGCCGCCTGCGCCGCTTCGACCGCCGCGTCGGCGTCGGCCAGGGTGGCGGCGGCCACCACCGACACCACCTCGCCGCTGACAGGATGGCGACGCTCGAACGTGCCGCCGTCGCTGGCCGCACGGGCCTTACCGCCAATTAACAAGGGCACCTCGAACATCGGGCATTCCTCTTTTCTGATTGTTCGGGAATGAAAACCGCGGCCGCTCAGCGCTTGTAGGCTTGCAGGCCTGGCTTGATGCTTTTGTCGTCGAGGAACTGCTTCAGGCCTTGCGCGCGGCCGTGCTCCGGGTCACGCAGCTGGGCCTGGTCCAGCTTGGCGTACAGGTAGTCCTCGTTCTGCTCCCAGGTCAACTCGCGGCAGCGCTTGAAGCCGTTTTTGGCGGCGCGCAGCACAACCGGGTTCTTGTCGAGAAGGTCCTGGGCGAGCAGCACCACTTCATCGCGCAACTGCGCCAACGGCACGCTCTTGTTGACCAGCCCCATCTGCGCGGCTTTGTGCCCGTCGAAGGTCTTGCCGGTCATGATGTAGTACAGCGATTCACGGTGGCCCACGGTGTCGGCCATGGCCTTGCTGACCAGGTTGCCCGGTGGAATACCCCAGTTGATTTCAGACAGGCCGAAGGTGGCCTCGTCGGCGCAGATGGCCAGGTCGCAAGCGACCAGCGGGCTGAAACCACCGCCGAAGCACCAGCCGTTGACCATGGCGATGGTGGGTTTGCTGTAGAAGCGCAGCAGCTTCCACTGCCATTCCGAGGCATCGCGACGGATACGCTCCTGAAGGATCTCGGGGCCTGCGTCCACCTCGCGGAAGTACTCCTTGAGGTCCATGCCGGCGGTCCAGGCGCTGCCCTCACCGGTCAACACCAGCACGCGTGCGTCGGCATCCTGCTCGACGGTTTCCAGTACATCGCGCATTTCACGGTTGAGCGTTGGGCTCATGGCGTTGCGCTTTTCAGGACGGTTGAAGCTGACCCAGGCGATGCCTTGCTCGACGGTGACTTTCACGGTCTGCCAGCGGTTGTCGTATTGGCCCATCACACACCTCTTGTACTGATTGTTCTTTGTGGTTGGCCGAACATTAGCCCGGCCAGATAGTTAAGTCAATTAACCATTAATGAAATTATCTATTTTACTTCGAATGCGTCGTAGACCACGGCATTGCCCAGGCGCATGGCGCTGCCCACGCCCACCGTGCGGTTCAGCCAGGCGTATTGCGGGGCCGAGGTTTCAAAGCGCAGCGTGATGCGGAACTGGTACAGGCTGGGGTCGACGTCCTCGCCGGCGGCGACTTTCTTCATTACCTCGGGCGGGCCGAAGCGGTAGCCCTCGGTGCGCAGGTAGATCAACGCACCGTCATCGGTCTGCAGCAGGTAACGGGTGTCGATAATGGCCACCCCCTCTGGGGTGACCACTTGCCAGTCCGCGCCGTTGTTGAGGATGGTGCCCTTGAGCCGAGCGCCCTCGAAATGCCCACCCGTGATGGGGATGATGCGCCGCTTGCCCTGCCCGCTGGTGCTGCCCAGCTCCCAGATGGGTGCCACCAGGTCGACACTGAAGCGCGCCAGTGGCTCAAGCTTGAGCGGCGGCGGTTCATAGCTGGCCGCCTGGGCCAGTGCGGCGCAACCGCTCAACAGCATGACGGCAAGTGCTTTACCCAGGCTCATGGAGCAACACCTCCCGAGGCTGCAGCTTCGGCCTGCGCTGCACCGCGCCCCAGCAGTGCCATCGCCGCTACGGCAGCCACCACCAGCCCCGGTGAGGCCGCCAGCAACAAACCGCCTACGCCTGCGCCGGCAGCGAGGATCTGCCCGGCCGCCAACGGCCCGGCCATCGACCCCAACCGGCCCACGGCCACCGACGCGCCCACCCCCGTGGCGCGCACGTGTGTCGGGTACAGCGTGGGGGCCAGCGCATACAGCACCAACTGGCCGCCGATGGCGCAATAGCCTGCGGTAAAGCCCGCCAGCAAGAGCAAGCCGAAGCTGGTGGACAGGCCCAGGCCTGCCAACGAGGCGAGCATGCCGGCATAGGCGATGCACACCGCACGCCCCGCATGGCCACGGTCCATCATGCGCCCGGTGAGGAATGACCCCGCCGCGCCGCCCAGGTTGAACAGGATCTGCACCGCGCCGGCCTGCGGCCGCGTATAGCCCTGGCCAATCAACAGCGAAGGCAGCCAGTTGAGCAGCATGTACAGCACGGTCAAGGTAAAGAAGCACGCCAGCCACAGCAGCAGCGTGCGGCTCGCCCGGCCTGGGCCGAACAGTTGCGCTGCCAGCCCGTTCTGCGTGCCCGTGGTCGCGGCCTGGGCACGAAACGCCTGGGATTCAGGCAGCCAGGCCATCAGCACGAAGGCAATCGCGATCGGTGCGAAACCGCCGACATAGAACACCAGGCGCCAGCCCTCACCCAAGCCTGCCATGCCAATCACCGACGCGATGGCGCCGCCTAGGGGGACACCGCAGTAAGTCAGGCTGACGGCCGTGCTGCGCAAGCGTTCGTGGGCCGCTTCACTGGCCATGGCGATGAGGATCGGCAATGCCGCCCCCAGCCCCAGCCCGGTCATCAGCCGGGCAACCAGGAGCGAGGCATAGTCCCAGGCATGTGCGGTGCCCAGGGAGAACAGCCCGAACAGCAATACGGCCATGATCAGGATGCGTTTGCGGCCCAGGCGGTCGGCCAGCCAGCCGCCAACGAAGGCGCCAGGCAACAGGCCGAGCAAGCCGGCACTGAACACCCACCCTAGCATCGCCGGGGTCAAGGCGAATTCCTTGGCCATGTGCGGCGCCGCAATACCGGTGGCTTGCAGGTCGAGCCCTTCGAGCAGGGCGACGAGAAAGCACAAACCGATAGTCAGTACCGGTCGGTGCGAATGTGCGATTGAACCACTCATGTGCAGCCCTCTTGTTGTTATGCGTAAGGTAATCAGAGCCTGAAGGTGGCGCGCATGGACACGAACGAGGCGTCGTCGCCCCCGGCATCGCGAATGGCAGCGCCTATGTCGTAGTACTTCAGGTCCAGGTCGAGCGTCAGGTTAGGCGTTGGCAACCATCGGGTGTTGACCCGGTAGATGGTGCCCACGTGTCGGCCAGTGCCGCGGGTGTTGGCAAGTACGCTCATGCCAGGCATGTATACCCCGTCGCTGGTGTTCTGTTTCCACACTTCGAACACGCCGGGCTCGAAGCGCAGGTTGCGCCAAGGTGAAAAACCGAAGGTCGGGCCAATGACGATGACGTTGCTCAAGGTGGTCAGGCTGGCCTCGCCGTAGACGCCATTGCGCGGGTACAACGGGTCGAAGGTACCGACCTTGCCATCGCCCACCTCGCTGTCACCACTGGCGGCGTCCAGGCGCATGGCCAGGCGCGGGTTCCACGGATGACTGAAGGTGTACCCGGTGTCGCTGGACACCGCCCAGGCCCGAATGTCGGCGTTGCCCAGGTGCCCGCGCTGGGCCGCCAGGTCCCAGCTCCAGTCGATGGCCTGGTAACGGCCGAACACGCGGGTGCCGAAGGTGTAGCGTTTCTCGTCACCGGTTTCCCCCGCCAGGGTGCGGTCGTCGGTTTCCAGGCCGAAGGCGAACAGGTCGATGTTCCACGCCTGGGTCAGCGGCTGCGTGCCATACAGGCCATAGAACTTGACTGCATTGTTGCTGCCGTCATCCCAGCTGTCCTCGCCGGTTTCTACGGGCCGCACGGCAAAGGCATCGAGCTTGCGCCCGTCCTTGAGGTTGAGGCTGGCGCGCAGCCCATCGAAAGTCTGGCGGATGTTGGGCGAATCGCGGTAGGTCACGAACACCTGGTTGCCATAGGCCATTTCCTGGCGGCCGACGCGTGTGGTGTAGCGCCCACCGGTAAAGTCATGGTTCAGGTCGATAAAGGCCTGGCGCACTTCATTGCGGCTTTCGTCATTGGGCGAGTACAGGTCTTTGCCGAAGGCGCGGGTGTTCTCGACCTGCACGAAGGCGCGCAGCGCATCGTCGAACAGGTGCAGGTCGGCGTGCGCCTGCAGGCGCTGCATCAGGTAGGAATCGTCCTTGATGCCGCGCAAGCCGAAGAACGGTTTGTCCATTGCATCGGCGCGGTAGCGCGCCTCTGCGCCCAATTGCAGCCAAGCGCTGTCGGACAAGCGATGGTAGCGCAGGCCATCGAACGGATCGGTGGCTTTGCCCGGTGCATCCAGAAAGCGGTAGTCCTCGACCCAGCGCGGCGCGCCGGGACGCCCCGGCCGACTGTCCTCCAAGGGGCTGGCAGCCTGTGAAAGCGGAGCGATTGATAACAGCGCCAGGGACAGACATGCCCCCGTCAACGGCTTGGTCATCAGAATATCCTTTCTTGTTGTTGTGAAAATGGATAACTCTGTTAACGATTATTTTGATTAACGATGATGCCGTCAATAGGCGCCAGCGCATATCACCGCTGCGGCTGCGCGATCAGTGTTCGCTGATCGAACACTTTTGAAACCCCCGATTCAGGGCCGTTGCCTGGCAAAGCCCGTAAAGAAGCGTTTCAGCCACGGGCGCCTGCGGTTTGCTTTCCTTGACAAGATCATTAAATAAAAAAATCATGTGGTGCATTCCACCCACAATAATAAAGAGAACCCCATGACACCCTCTAAGCCCTTGCTTGCTTTCGGCCTGCTTCTGCTCGGCGCGAGCCAAGCGTTCGCCGCGCCAACCGTTAAACAACCCAACATTCTGCTGGTGGTCGCGGATGACCTGGGGTTTTCCGACCTGTCTGCGTTGGGCAGTGAAATCGCTACCCCCCACCTGGACAAGCTGCTGGCGGACGGGCGCCTGATGCTGGACTTTCACGCCGCACCCAGCTGCTCCCCCACCCGCGCCATGCTGATGTCCGGCAACGACCCGCACCTCTCCGGGGTTGGCATGATGGCCGAGTCGCGCGGGCGGCTGCCGGCGGGCAGCGAAGTGCAACCGGGGTATGAAGGTGTGCTGGGGGCCAACGTGGCCACGCTCGCCGAGTTGTTGCGCGATGCCGGCTACCGCACCTACATCGCCGGCAAATGGCACCTGGGCATGACCCCGGCGCAGCAGCCGCAGAACCGCGGTTTCGACCAGGCTTATGTACTGCTCGAAGGGGGGGCGGCGCACTTCAAGCAAACCAACATGGGCCTGCTGCCTAACTACAGCTGGACCTTCCGCCACAACGGCGAGCCGGTGGAGCTGCCTAACGATTTCTACTCGACCCGCTGGTTCACCGACCGCCTGATCGACGCCATCGACCAGGGCAAGGCCAGCCACAAGCCGTTCTTCGCCTTTGCCGCCTACACCGCACCGCACTGGCCGCTGCAGGCACCCGACGCGTACCTGGCGCAATACCGCGGCCGCTATGACCAAGGCTATGAGCAGATTGCCCGCGAACGGCTTGAGCGCCAGCGCAAGGCGGGGTTGGTGCCCGCCGACTTCCCGATTGAGCCGCAACTGGAAGGCGTGCCGGCCTGGGCGTCGCTGAGCCCTGAGCAACAGCAGCAGTCAGCCCGCACCATGGAGGTTTACGCAGCCATGGTAGCGGCGCTGGACGCCGAGGTCGGACGCTTGGTGGAGCATCTGCGGGCCACGGGCGAACTCGACAACACCCTGGTGTTGTTCATGTCCGACAATGGCCCGGAAAATGCCAACCGTGTAGACCCGGCGTGGATCAAAAGCAACTTCGACAACCGCCTGGAAAACTACGGCCGGCCCGATTCGTTCCTGATGATCGGCTCGGCCTGGGCCCAGGTCAGCGCCCTGCCCAGCCGCCGCTACAAGATGACCACCTACCAGGGCGGAATTCGCGTACCGGCCTTCGTCCACTACCCGGCGACGATAAAACCCGGGCGCAGCGAAGCGCTCGCCAGCGTCCGCGACATCATGCCGACCTTGCTGCAACTGGCCGGTGCGTCCTTGCCAGGCATCAAGTACCGCGACCGCGATATCGTGCCCCCCCAAGGCACATCAGCTTTGGCTTACCTCGAAGGCAAGGACACCCAGATCCACCCCCGCGACGAGGCCCTGGGCTGGGAAATCAACGGGAATGCCTCCTTGCGCAAGGGCGACCTCAAGCTGTTGTTCGATACCACCGACGCAGCGCCGGCCTGGCGTTTGTTCGATTTGAGCAAGGACCCAGGCGAACGCCATGACCTGGCCCCGCAACAGCCCATGCAAGTGGCCGAACTGCTGCGCGACTGGAAAAGCTACGCCCAGCGCAACAACATCGTGACCACGGCCGAGGGGCGGCCTGTTTCCCCCGCGTTGGTCCGCAAGCCATGACCCCCCGGAGGCTCGGGGGTGTAGTACTCGCCCTCGGCGTGCTTGCCGCCGCGTATGCCGCCTGGCCGGTGCCCCCTGCACCGGCGCTGCTATGCAGCAGTTACAGCGGCGTGCCAGAGCCCCACCAGGGGCCTTGGCGAGAAGGTATGGTCCGCGTTGCCGGGGGCACGTTCAGCTTCGGCTCAGACCGCTTCTACAGCGAAGAAGGCCCGCCGCACCGGGCCAAGGTCTCGGCTTTCTGGGTCGACGTGCACCCGGTCACCAATGCCCAGTTCGCCCGCTTCGTACAGGCCACCGGCTACGTGACCCAGGCCGAACAGGGCATCGACGCACAGGCCGCCCCCGACCTGCCAGACCCGCTGCGGGTGCCAGGCGCAATGGTGTTCAAGCAAGGCGCGCAGGTGTTGCGGCCCGGCTGGCAATTCGTTGCCGGGGCGAACTGGCGCCACCCCCTGGGGCCCGGCAGCCACTGGCACGATCGGGCCAACCACCCGGTGGTGCAGGTGACCCTGCGCGATGCCCAGGCCTACGCCCGCTGGGCCGGGCGCACACTGCCCAGCGAGGCGCAGCTGGAATACGCGATGCGCGGTGGCCTGCAGGATGCGGACTTCAGTTGGGGCACGGCTGAGCGGCCCAACGGCAACCCCATGGCCAATACCTGGCAGGGCCAGTTCCCGTATCACAATCAAGCGCTCGACGGTTTCACCGGCACCTCCCCGGTGGGCTGCTTCGTGGCCAATGGCTTTGGCCTGTTCGACGCGGGCGGCAACATCTGGGAGCTGACGCGCAGCGGCTATCGCCCCGGGCATGATGAGGCACGCGACGCCGCCCTCGACCCCACGGGCCCGGCGCTGGGCGACAGCTACGACCCCGTACAACCCGGTACGCCGGTGGTGGTGATCAAGGGGGGTTCACACCTGTGCTCGGCGGATGCCTGCATGCGCTACCGGCCTTCGGCACGGCAGCCGCAGACGGTGTACCTGGCAACGTCTCATGTGGGGTTTCGGACGGTGCGGGCAGCTGCGGCCGACTGAGGCTGCCCAGGTCGCTTGCCGCCTGTGCCAGCCGCTGGGTCGCACGGCGGATCTCGTCCACATCGAGCGAGGCGAAGCCCAGGCGCAAGGCATTTTCGCGGTGGCCGAACGGTGAAAACTGGCCGCCGCCGCGCAGCACCAGGTCCAGCTGCAACGCTTTGGCCGCCAACTGGTCGACATCGATCGCATCGTCGAACGTCACCCACAGTGCCAACCCGCCTTCCGGTGCCTGCACCGCTATCTGCTCGCCAAAGGCATCGCGCAGGCAATTCAACAAGGTCTCCCGACGCCGACGGTACTCGCTGGACACCCGCCGCAGGTGCTTTTTCAGCTCGCCGTCATTGATCAGGTCCGCCAGCATCCGTTGCATGACCGCATCCCCCTGCCCCAAGGTCAGCACCGCGGTACGCTCAAGCACCTCGATCACATTCGGCGGCGCCACGATAAAGCTGCAACGAAAGGTGCTGCCCAACGACTTGGACAGCGAACCGATGTAGATCACATGGCGCTGCGAAGGGTCGCTGGCCAGCGGCAAGTAGGGGCGTCCGGCAAAGTGATACTCGTGGTCGTAATCTTCTTCGATCACGCAAAAATCATGCAGCCTGGCCAGCTCCAGCAATTGCTGCCTGCGTGCGGCATGCAGGCTGACCGTGGTCGGGAACTGGTGATGCGGGGTGAGGTACATCATGCGAACGTCGTGTGCCCGGCACAACGCGTCGACCTGATCGACCCGGCAACCCTCCTCGTCCAGGTCGACGGTAACCAGCCGCGCCCCCAACTGACGGAATATCTCCCACGCCGGCGGGTAGCTCAGGCGCTCGACCAGCACCACATCACCCGGCTTGAGCAATGCGCTGGCCGTCAGGTACAGGGACATCTGCACGCCTTGGGTCAGGCAGATGTGTTCTGCCCCCACGTTCAGGCTGCGGTTATGGCGCAGCATGTCGGCCAATGCGCTGCGCAGGTATTGGCTGCTGCCCTCGCAGCCATGGCGCACGGTGTTGGTGGTGAAGCTGGTGCGCAAGGCCTTGCGGTAATAGCGATGCAACACAGCCTGGGGCAGCAGGCGATGGTCACAGGCGCCGTTATCGAAAAACAGCGCGCCCGGCCGATGGTGCAGCGTCGTCACCTGCTCGCTGTGGGTGAAATACGCCACCGCTGGCGCGTCGTTCAGCGCCAGGGCGAAGGTCGGCGGCGCGCCGCGCGCAGGCAGCGTGCCCGCGGCGAGCCGGGTACTGACGAAGGTGCCCCGGCGCTGCACGCTCTCCAGCCAGCCTTTGGTGACCGCCTCTTCGTAGGCGAGGATCACCGTCTTGCGATTGACGTCAAGCAGTTGCGCCATCTCCCGCGTGCCGGGCAACAGTGTGCCGGGGCGCAGGCGGCCCTCGACGATGGCGGTCACCAGGCCTTCGACGATCTTGCGGTACGAGGCCTGCGGCTGAGCCCCATCGAGCTTGAGCAGCGGCCGCCATTTGCGAAGCTGGACCATGTGAATTATCCAGAACTGGAGGTTCTTGTGGTCCTAGTCTAAACGCAACAATCAGGCCTCTCCAGCCCACCCTTGCGCCCTGAGGTCTGTATGCACGATCGCCATGTCATTGAACTCTCGCCCTCGGGCAAGCGCTTCGAAGCCGCCGAAGGCTTGCTGCTCGATGCAATGCTCGCCAGCGGCCTGTCCGTGCCCTTCTCGTGCCGCCGCGGCGCCTGTGGGTCGTGCAAGGTCAAGGTGGTGGCGGGCCAGTATCGGGCCAAACAACGCAGCGACGACACGCCCGCGCCCTGCTACCCCCTCGCCGCCAACGAGATGCTGCTGTGCCAGAGCCATGCCTGCAGCGACATGCGCCTGGAAATACCCGGCTGGTCAGTGGACACGCCGACCCTGCAGATCAGCGCCCATGTGCTGAGCAAACGCGCCCTGAGCGTGGACATCACCGAACTGGTGCTGCAACCCACGCAGCCCCTCGAGGTACGCGCCGGCCAGTACCTGAGGTTTTGCCTGGCCAACGGCGACAGCCGCTGTTTCTCCATCGCCAACCTGCCAGCGCAGGACCAAGGGCGGTTGGTGTTTCATATTCGTACCCTCAGCGGCGGGCTGTTCACCGCAGGCACCCTGCCGTCCCTGCAGGTGGGCGACGCGCTGCAGCTCGAAGGGCCCGTGGGCGCCTGCACCTGGCAACACGAAGGTGAACGCCCCGTGGTGTTGTTCGCCACCGGCACCGGCTATGCCGGCATCAAGCCGTTGTTGCTGACGGCCCTGTCTGGCACTGCCCAGGTCACGTTGTATTGGGGCGGTTCAGCGCAGGCCGACTTCTATGACAGCGCGTTTCTCGACCAGGCCAGCCAGGCCCATCCACGGTTTCGCTGGCACCGGGTGCTGTCGGCACAAGCCCGCGTGCAACAGGTTGCGCTGACGCACGCTCACCCGTGGGCCGACACCCAGGTCTATGCCTGCGGCAACCCTGCGATGATCAGCCAGGCCCGCGCGCTGTGCCTTGCAGCGGGCGTGCAGGCACACCGTTTTGTCGCCGAAGCGTTTGTACCCAGCGGCGCATCGGTACCGGCGGCCGCGATGCTCGACACGCTGGACCCGGTACTGGAAAAAGTCGGCCCGCGCTACTCGCTGGACGGCATGCTCGCCGCCCGCGAGCAGTCGGTGCGGGCCCTGGCGGCCATCGCCAGCCAGCTGAAAGTCGGCATGACCACCGCCGAGGCGTTGCACATGGCAGGCCAGACGTTGCAGGCAATGGGCGCGTCGCACACCTGGCACCCGACCTATATCCGCTTTGGCGACGACACCATCCGCACACCGCGCCAGGGCATCGACCTGCAGCGCCGGCTGCGTGCCACCGACATCGCCGTGGTCGACCTCGGCCCGGTGTGGGATGGTTATGAAGGCGACTATGGCGACACCTTCGTGTTCGGCGAGCACCCGCTGTATCAGGCCTGCGTCACCGCCCTGCACGAGGTGTTCGAAGAGACGCGCCAAGCCTGGTGCGACGGGCTGACCGGCCGTGAACTGTACGACGTCGCCGAGCGCAGCGCCCTGGCCAAAGGCTGGCAGCTGGAGCGCAACCTGGCCGGGCACCGCATCGCCGACTTCCCCCATGCGCTGTTCGGCCAGGACAAACTGGCCGACCTGGACATCGTACCGAGCGAGATGGTCTGGGTACTGGAGATTCAGCTGTGCCACCCCACGGAGCCGGTCGGGGCGTTTTTCGAAGACATTCTGGTTGGGCAAGCCAGGCCGGCCAAATCTGTGGTGCTTCAGAAACACCAATGAAACGCCTGGAGATTCTATTCGGGGCCACCAGGTGCCTGGCTTGGCATTTTCAGCGCCTATCAGATCGAGCGCCGCCCGCGCGGCGCATCGCGACGCAAGGCCGCTCCTACATTTGTTTCGGGCCAGTCATGTCTGTGCCAGCGCGCGCGAGCCCTTGTTTGTACGGCGCGAAATCGAGGCGGGCGCCAAGGGGCCGCGCGCCAATACTTCAGACGTAACTGGCCCGAAACAAATGTAGGAGCGGCCTTGCGTCGCGATGCGCCGCGCGGGCGGCGCTCGATATCTGCCCCACCTCCAAACCCAAGACAGGCACCTAGCCGCCATCACTCCATCTCCCGACAAGCACATTTGATCGTGCTGCCAGGGCGCCCTACCCCTGGGCCGAGAACAACGCGAACAGCTGGCTGCGAAAGTGGATGCCTAGCCGGTCGAACGCCCGGTTACGGTAAGTCTTCACGGTACTTTCCTTGATGCCCAGGTCGGCGGCGATGCCGGCATGGGTCATGCCCTGTAGCAGGCGGGCACAGATGTTCAACTCTTGCGTGGTGAGCTCGGGGCAGCGCTGCAGCAACTGCTGCTGAGGGTTCTTGACCGGGTTCAGGCTGTTCAGCGCCAGGTGCCCGCGCAACAGCTGCAGCAGCGCCGGGCTGAGCGCTTCGCACATCTGCAATTCCTGGTCGTTGAAAAAACCCTGATCGTGGTGCCGGTAGAGGTTGAACTGCACTGGGCGCGCCTGTTCGTCCAGGTACACGCTGGACAACCGTTCGATCATGCCATTGCGCTGGTAGATCGCCTCGCGGTATGGCCCATGGCGGATGTCCTGGGCCAGCAGGTGGCCGACCTGCCCGGGGGCCTCCTTCAACGGCTCGAACAAGGGGTCATAACGATGGTAGTGCTCGATGTACGCCTGGCCGCAGCGCAGCACCAGGCTGGCGTCAGGGTGGCGGGTGCCGGCCGCCAGCAGCTGCGGCCGCGCGCCGTCCATGCGCAACACGGAAAAATGCTCGCAGGCCGCCCACTGGCCCAGGCAGTCCAGCAACGCAGCGGGAAAGCCAGGCGTGCCCAACGCGCGGGTCAGGTCGCTGAAAGCGCGAATTTGCGCGGGCAAGGTCGATGCCTGTGGGGTGCTGAGACGAATCATGGCGGCACTCGGATATTTATTGTTATTGGCTCGGGCGAACAGCGCCCGATAAATAGTTAACCTATTAACTATCAGTCTGCCGCCAATCCACGACCTTGTCCACCTCACGGGTGACAGCCCTGGCAAACGCGCGTCCGTAAGCTGACCCCGACAACGACAATGATCGGGAACACCCATGAACCAGCACCCACTGAACCTGCGCGTCACGCGCTACGCCGCAGAAGCCAAGGACGTGGCACTGATCGAGCTGCGTGCAGACGATGGCCGGGCACTGCCGCCCTTCAGCGCGGGTGCCCACCTGGAAATCCTCGTCGCAGGCGACCTGCCGCGCCACTACTCACTGCTCAACGCGCCCGATGAACGCGACCGCTACCTGATCGGCGTGGGCCTGGCACCTGATAGCCGCGGCGGCTCGCGTTTCATGCATCAGCAACTGCGCCTGGGCGACACCCTCGCCTGCAGCCTGCCGCGCAACCACTTCGGGCTGGACGAGCACCTGCAACGCTATTGCCTAGTGGCGGGCGGCATCGGCATCACGCCGATACTGGCGATGCTGCGCTGGTGCCAGGCGCACGACAAGGACTGGCGATTGGTGTACAGCGCCCGCAACCGGCAACGCGCCGCGTTCTACGAAACCCTGCGCGCACTGGACCCTGCCCGGGTGCAACTGCACTTCGACGACGAAGCGGGCGGCCATCTGGATACCGCGCAACTGCTCGACACCCTGCGCGATGGCGAGCACCTGTACGCCTGCGGGCCAGCGCCGATGCTCGACGCCTTGCAAGCCGCTGCCGGGCCACGCGCCGAACGCCTGCACATCGAACGCTTCAGCGCCGCACCGGCCAGCACCGAGGGCGACCGTGGCTTCACCGTGCACCTGAACCTCAGCGACCGCAGCATCTGGGTCGCCCCCCAGCAAAGCATCCTCGAAGCCCTCGAGGCCCACGGCGTCGAGCTGCCGTTTTCATGCCGGGCCGGCATCTGCGGCAGTTGCCAGACCCGCGTCTGCGCAGGCGTGCCAGACCACCGCGACCTGATCCTCTCGGATGCCGACAAGGCCGCAGGCCAGAGCCTGATGATCTGCGTCTCGCGTGCCCTGGGCGACAGCCTGGTGCTGGACCTCTGAACCGCCTCACCCTTTTTCAAGGAGCATCCCCATGTCACTGCCCACCAGCAACCTGATTGCGCATGCCCGCAAAGCCAGCGAACCGATGGCCAACCGCGAGACCCCGTTCATCTACAACGAGTGGTATGTCGCCGCCTTTGACGATGAAGTCGGCCGGCACTTGCTGGCCCGGCGCCTGCTCGACCGCCGCGTGGTGATGTACCGCACAGAGGCAGGCGAGCCGATCGCCCTGGAAGACCGCTGCGCGCACCGCTCGTTCCCGCTCTCGCGCAGCCATCTGCAAGGCGACACCATCGTCTGTGGCTACCACGGCTTCCGCTACGACGCCGCCGGCGACCTGACCGAGGTGCCGTCACAGAAAAACTGCCCACGTGGTATTGGCGTACGCCGGTACCCGCTGGTGCGCCAAGGGCCGTTACTGTGGATCTGGCTGGGCGAGGAGGCCCTCGCCGACGCGGCGCAGATCCCCCATCAGGCATGGATCGACGACCCGGCCTGGGCCTGCACCTCCGGGTATTTCCATCACCCGGGCAACTACGTCAGCCTGCATGAAAACCTCATGGACCTGACCCACCTGAGCTTCCTGCATGCCAACACCATCGGCACCCCGGACTACGCCAGCGCGCCCTACAAGCTGGACCTCAAGGAAGGCCATTACACCCTGATCCGCGAAGTGGTGCCGACCACCCTGTCGCCAGTGTGGGGCAAGACCACAGGGCTGGAAGGCTGCCCCAGCGCGGCACGCATTGCCACGTCGGAGTTTCTTTCGCCGGGGCTGCACCGGGTCAGCGTGACCTTCTACGACAGCGCCCAGCCGCTGGAGCAGCGCCAGCAGTTCCACATCCGCACCGCGCATATCCTGACCCCGGAAACCGCCAACAGCCTGCACTACTTCATCGTCCATGGGCGCGACTTCGCCCAGCACGACGAAGCCCTGGGCGAGTACATGCACGAGCAGCTGTTCGCCGCCTTCAACGAAGACGTGGAAGGCCTCGGTGCACTGGAGGCCGCGCTCGACGACCGCGACGACCATCACTACGAAATATCCGTGGCCAGCGACGCCCCTGCCGTCGCCACCCGCCTCTACCTGAAGAAACGCGCCGATGCCGAGCGCCAGCACGACAGCCGCAAGGTCGGCTGAAGGCAGCGCTGGCCGCCGTCCATAACAACAATAAAAGGGACATCACATGTTCAAGCCTGAACCGGCTATCACCTGCCTGCGCCTGGCGCTGGTGGCAGCGCTGGCCTTGCCACTGCCCGCCCGAGCCGACTTCATGGGCGACAGCCAGGGCAGCCTGGAGCTGCGCAACTTCTACCAGAACCGCGATTATCGCCAGCACGGGGCCCAGGCTTCCCAGGTCGGCAACTGGTCGCAAGCCTTCATGCTGCGAATGCAATCGGGCTTCACCGAAGGGCCGGTCGGCGTTGGCCTGGACTACCTGGGCCTGCTGGGGGTCAAGCTCGACTCGGGGCGCGGCCGCAGCGGGGACGGCACGCTGCCCTTCGGTTCGCAGTCAGGCCGGCCGGTGGACGACTTCAGCCACATGGGTGTCACCGGCAAGCTGCGGGTGTCGAAGACCCGCCTTGATGTCGGCATCCTCACCCCGACGCTGCCCGTGGTCTTTCGCGATGACATGCGCCTGATGCCCCAGACGTTCGATGGCGCGCTGCTGCAATCGCAGGACGTCGAGCGGCTGACCCTGACCGCCGGGCAGCTCTGGCGTTCGCGCACCCGTGAGTCGTCGGGCAGCGACCGCATGTACCTGGCCGGGCGCAGCGCCGCGTTCGACAGCGGCGCCTTCGATGTGCTGGGCGCCAGTTATGACGTTGGCCACGGCTTGATCGCCAGTGCCTTTCGCGGCGAGCTGCATGACGTGTACCGGCAGGACTTCTACGGCCTGGTGCACACGCTGCCATTAGGGCCGGGGTTGTCGCTGCTCACCGACCTGCGTTACTTCGACAGCACCAGCGCCGGCACTGCCAAGGCCGGCAGCGTCGACAACCGCAACTTCAACATGATGAGCACCCTCAGCGTGGGTGCGCACAAGGTCGGCGTGGGCTACCAGCGCATGTACGGCAACGATGCCTTCCCCACCCTGAACGGCTACACCCCGCCCTACACCGCCAACCTGGTCACGATCGGCACCTTCACCAGCGCTGGCGAAGTGTCGTGGCAAGCCCGCTATGACTACAACTTCGCCGCCCTCGGGCTACCCGGGCTGAGCTTCATGACCCGCTACGTGCGCGGCGACGACATCCGCACCCGCGCGGCCGACGGCCATGAGTGGGAACGCGACACAGACCTCGCCTACGTCATCCAGGCCGGCTACTTCCAAGGGCTGGGCGTGCGTTGGCGCAACGCGGCCTATCGCTCCAGCTACGCCAGCGACATGGACGAGAACCGGCTGATCCTCAGCTACACCCTGAAACTCTGGTGACCCCCTTACACCTGCCCTTCGAGGTAACCCCATGAGCCAGACCTTCGAGTCTCTGCAACACGCGCAGAGCACTGCCAATACCCACCGCCAGATCAGTTGGCGGATCATGCCGCTGCTGCTGATCAGCTACGTTTTCGCCCACCTGGACCGCATCAACATCGGCTTCGCCAAGCTGCAGATGAGCAACGACCTGCAGTTCTCCGACACCGTCTACGGCCTGGGTGCCGGGCTGTTCTTCGTCGCCTACGCGATGTTCGGCGTGCCGGCAAACCTGGTGCTCGACAAGCTCGGCCCACGGCGCTGGATCGCCCTGATGATGGTGACCTGGGGGCTGCTCTCCAGCGCCATGCTGCTGATTGAAAGCGCCCACGGCTTCTATGCCCTGCGTTTCGGCCTGGGGGTGGCCGAGGCCGGTTTCTTCCCGGGCATTCTGGTCTACCTCTACCGCTGGTTCCCGGCCGGGCGCCGGGCCTCGATCACCGCCCTGTTCACCCTGGCAGTCCCCATGGCCGGCGTGGTCGGCGGCCCGGTATCGGGCTGGATCCTCGAACACATGCAAGACACCGCCGGGCTGCGCGGGTGGCAGTGGATGTTTCTGATCGAAGGCCTGCCGGTCGTGGCCTTGGGCCTGGTGATACTGGCGCGGCTGGACGACCGCATCGAAGACGCACGCTGGCTCAGCGACGAACAGAAGCACGCCCTGCGCCAGACGCTGGCCCGTGAAGAAGCACGCAAACAGATCAGTTCCTGGCGCGGGATCTTTGCCAATGGCCAGGTCTGGCTGCTGGTGGCGATCTATTTCGCGGTCATGCTGGCGGTCAACACCCTGGCGTTCTGGATGCCGACCCTGATCCACGGCGCGGGCGTTGCCCACGACAGCCAGATCGGCCTGCTCAGTGCACTGCCCTATCTGGCCGGGTGTTTCTTCATGATTGCCGTGGGGCGTTCTTCCGACCACCACAAAGAGCGGCGCTGGCACCTGTGCGTGCCGATTCTGATGTGCGCGGTGGGGTTGACCCTGACCGGCCTGCAGCCGCAGTCACCGCTGTGGGTGATGACAGGCCTGGCCATTGCCGGCATGGGTGCCAGCAGTGCGTTGCCGATGTTCTGGCAATTGCCTCCGGCCTACCTGGCCGGGCCGATACTGGCGCCTGGGTTGGCCCTGATCAGCTCGCTGGGCAGCGTGGCGGCGTTTGTCGCGCCTTACCTGATCGGCTGGATGCGCGACAACACTCAAAGCGCCAGCCTGGCGCTCTACTTGTTGTCGTTGGTGATCGCCTTGGGCGCCTTGCTGGTGCTGCGCACCTCGGCTGCCGTGGTCAACCCACGCTGAGGCAAGGTACGCAGGCAGGCGTGGCTGGGCCACGCCTGCTTCAAGCAACGGTCTTGTCAGGGACGAACCGCCGTGACTTCGATCTCGACGCGCCAGGCTGGGTGTGCCAAGCCTGCAATCTGGAACGCCGAGCGGGCAGGCAGTACTGGCTGCTTGGCCGCTGGCCCGAAGAACTGGGTGTAGCCGGCCATGAAGCCGTCGAAGTCCATCTTGCCGCCGTTCTCCGGCCCGCCTACCAGGAATACCTGCATCTTCACCACATCCTTGAGGCCCAGACCGAGGTCTTTGAGCTGCTTCTGGATGTTTTCAAGCACATTGATGGTCTGGGCTTTGGTATCACCGAAGGATTCCAGCGAATCCTTGGCGGCGTCGGGGTGGATGACCGACGGAACGGAGCCGCTCAGGTAAACGACTGTCTTGCCAGCAGGCACTTCCACAGCGGCCGAAATGGGGAAACTACCTGCGCTATGGCGCACAACATCCTGTGCATGAACGCTCCCGGCACCGGCGATCGTCAGGGCCAATGCAGCAACGGTCTTGAAAGCGACCTTCATGTGTTTCTCCTAAATGATTACCAAGGGTGATGCGCACGCATCGATGACGCGTGCACGGGTCATTCCATTGTCGTAGCAGGTTTAGAATCGGTACAAGCTAAACGGCTCTGGATCAAGCACTGGCGCCTTGCCCAGCAGCAGGTCAACCGTCAACTCGGAGGACACCGGGCTCTCCGTCATACCCCAGCCGGTCGCGGTGTTGATGACCAGGCCTGGGTACTCTTTGACCGTCGAAATGATGGGGTTCTCATCCGGGGCGATGGCCATGGCGCCGCTCCACTGATCGATCAGCTTCGAGTCGTTGAAGGCAGGGAATTCGACCTTGAGTTTGGCCAGGGATGCATCGAGCTCTGGAATATCAGGGGCCGCGGTCATCAGCCTGTTCTTCTCGAACGGCGACACCTCATCCAGCCTCCAGCTGGTTGGCTGAGTGAACGAGTCGATCAGCTGCTTGTTCAGCGAGATGTGTACCGGGAAGTCGGGGATGGCCAGCAGTGGCAGGTACTTGTAACCATACATGAACGACTCTTTGACCACCGGCGCAACGACAACGCGCGGCGAGGTGGCGTAGGTGCCGTCAGCCTGCTCGCGGAAGTAGATATTCCCCGGCAATGCAACGTTGCCACCCGGTGCGCGGGGCGCAGCGCTGATGATTTGCTGGGATTGGTAGGCAGGCAAGGTCGGCACGTCGACGCCCAGGTTCTGCATGAACAACCGGGACCAGGCACCGCCCGCGACGATCACGCGAGACGCGCGAATGGCGCCCTTCTCGGTCACCACATCAGAGATGGCACCTGCCTGGGTTTCCAGGCCCCTTGCCGCGCAGTGGGTGTAGATACGCACACCCATTTTCTTGGCGTACTCGGCCATGACGTACGACGCGCGCTCGGCGTCCAGGCTACCGGAGTCTTCCTCGAAGCCTGCGACCTTCCAGCTGGAGGCTGAACCGCGCAGCCGTTGATCGAGCTCATTGCCTTGGATGATGCGCGTCTTGAAGGGGATGTCCGAGCCGACGTCGCGGGTTTTCAGATCGATCCACTTTCTGACGCCTTCCAGGTCTTCTTCATCGAAAGGCACTTCGACCCGGCCTTGTGTGCGATAGCTGGTATCCGCACCTACTTTGGCGTTCATTTCACGCCAGCGTTGCTTGGCCAGGTGGTGCAACTGGAACGTCGCATCAGGCATCTTGTAGGTCATGACCTGACCATAGAACCGGCACGACTGCTCGCCGGCAATCTCACCTTTTTCGACGACAACGACGGAGAGGCCACGCTCGACGAGGTTGATCGCGGTCATGAGCCCCAGAATGCCAGCGCCAACGACGACCACGTCCGCTTGCTTGGGCAGCGTGCCCTCGGTGCCCTGTACAAAACCGAAGCGCGGTTTGCCGGGGATCAACCGACCTTCGCGCGTCAGCATAGGCGTCAGAATACCCGCACCCGCCGCAGCGGCCACGACGCCGCCGCCAATCAAAAATTTACGCCTTGTCATTCCCATGACACTTTCCTTTCCAAGCATTCGGTGTGGGTTGCATCAGCCCAGACAATGGGCCATAGGCTGGCCGACAGCCCCCGTGGCCAACTTTGTGGCCATCGCGTCAGGCTGACGGTTCAAATTGAGGGCGGGCATTCTGGTGATGCTGTTCAGACTGTGGAATCGCTGAGGACAAATAATTAGTTCAGGGATTTCGTAACTATCATGGAGGGGACATATAAAGTTGATATGGCGACACGCCATATTAGTTATAGGGGATTAGTTCGGGTGAAGTAACTGGATGGTTAATTGTTATTTGGGTAAGGGCTGCCAGGTGCCTGTCGTGGGATTAGTGGTGGGGCGTACATCGAGCGCCGCCCGCGCGGCGCTTCGCGGGGCAAGCCCGCTCCCACATCTGTTTCGGGCCAGTTATGCCTGAAGCATTGGCGCGCGGCCCCTTTGGTGCCCGCCTCGATATCGCATCGTACAAACAAGGTGTCGCGCGCCTATTTAACAGGACTCATTGGCCTGAAACAGATGTGGGAGCGGGCTTGCCCCGCGAAGCGCCGCGCGGGCGGCGCTCGATCTCATAGGCGCTGTAAAAACCAAAGACAAGCACCTAGCCGCCCTCACCCGATCTCCCGACGTACATTCATTCCCTCAGAATGCCGGTACACTAACGCCCCTATTAAACCCTACAGAACAATCGCCACAACGCATCTTCGGACTGTTCGGTATTGCCCCTGCACTGTCACCCAAGGAAGAGCGGGATGCTGCAAAACCAGATTCAACACCACTACCCCAGGGCACTGGGCCGCTGGCCAATAAAAGCAACCCGCCAACCCCCGACCTTACAAGCGCTGCCTTCAAAAAGCGGCTGAGCAATTATCCAGGCGTTATCGTCGCGTCGGTGATACTTCGCCCCAATGGCAACTTGATCCCAAAGACGCTCCAGCAGAACGGTGTAAAAATACCGCCGCACGCCTGGAGCGTTAACGATTTTCGCGACCTGAACCAATACATGACCGGTGTGATTTCAAGAACCCCCTGATCCTGAAATGACTGGCAGGCGCTCAGCGCCGCACTGATAGCTGGCACTCTCAAGGCTGGCTTCAAACGCTTCAAGCCCCGCGTACACCTGCTGCAACCCACTGATCTGCGCCATCACTTCAAGCTTCTTGTCGGCAATGGCCTTGCCCACCAGCGCCCACGGCAATGCTTGCCCACGGTGCCCCTGGAGGATCGCCTGCATTTCCTTGAGTTTGAAGCCCAACTGCTGCGCGCATTTGATGAGCGTCAGCAGCTCAACGCTTTGCTGGTTGTAAACGCGGTACTTTCCCTGACGCTCGGGCGGCGGCAGCAGGCCAATCGCTTCATAGTGGCGGATGGTCTTGACCGTGGTGCCCGACAGCTGGGCGGCTTTGCCGATGTACATGAACGTCCTTTTTTCGTTCGGGTGCGCCGCATCTTCACATAGCGCTGCCGGATCGGGAACCACCCGGGCCTGGTCAGCGGCTGGCGATACTGTTGGCCTTCGCAAGCCAGGCTTCGCGTTGCCGCGGGCTGGAGCCGAGCAGCGGCCCGAACGTCAGGGTCTTCAAGGGTTTTATGCCGCAGAACTGCAACGTCGTCTTGCGTACCTGATGAAGGCCAGGCATGCGGTAAACCCATCTGTAATACCACGGGGGAGTGTCCATCGTTACCAGCAGATGCGCCGTTCGCCCTTTCAGGCGTTGCTCGGGGAAGGCCTTGCCTGCGCGGTACTGGAAAGCAAAACCGGGCAGGAACACCCGGTCGAAAAAACCTTTCATCAAAGCGGGAATGCCGCCCCACCAAATCGGGTAGATGAAGGCCAGGTGCTCAGCCCAGGTGATGTCTGCCTGGGCCTTGAGCAGGTCGGGCTCCAGTGGCTGAACCTGCCTGTAGCCTTCGCGCAACACCGGGTCGAAGTTCAAGGCACCAAGGCGTAACACCCGTACATCATGCCCGGCACTGCTGGCTGCCTCGACGTAACGCGCGGCCAAAGCACCGCAGAAACTATCGCCAGAAGGGTGGCCCAGCACCACCAGTACGCGCTTACTCATCATGACCACATCCTGAACGTGAAGCCTTCAGGGTAAAGGCTGCCCGTAACAGGAGAGTCAAGGCCAGCCAGGCCGTTACTGCGAATCCAGATGGTTGATGCACACCACCTTGGGCTGGGTCATGTCTTCATAGGCAAAGCGCACCCCTTCGCGGCCGAGGCTGCCGTACTTGAAGCCGCCAAACGGCATGGCGTCGAAGCGGTAATCGGACGAGTCGTTGATCATCACGCCCCCCGCCTCGATCCGCCGCGCCAGCTTCAGCGCCGTCGACAGGTCCCGGGTAAACACTCCCGCATGCAGGCTGTATTCCGGCGCATTGGCCAGGGCAACGGCCTCATCCAAGGTGTCGAACGGCTCAAGGATCACCACCGGCGCGAACACTTCCTGTAGCCAGATACGGCTGCTGTGGCTGACCTGCTCCAGCACAGTGGGCGCATACAGGGCGCCTTGCCGGCGATGGCCACAAAGCAGCGTTGCACCCTGCCCCAGCGCCTCGTCCACCCACTGCTCGGTGCGACGGGCCGCCTGTTCGGTGACCATGGGGCCGACATCCGTTTCCAGGTTCGCCGGGTCACCCAACTGCAACGCCTTGGACTGCGCCACGAACTGTTCGCGGAATGCCGCGTACACCGCGCGCTGCACGAGGATCCGTTGCGTGCCGATGCAGTTCTGCCCCGCCGCCCAGAAGGCACCCGAGACACATGACTCTACCGTCTGCTCCAAGTCGCAGTCCGCCAGCACCAGCACAGGCGCATTGCCGCCCAGGTCCATGGCAAGTTTTTTCAACCCTGCGCTGCGGGCGATCGACTCGCCGGTCGCAAAGCCGCCGGTGAAGGAAACCATGCGCACCTCGCGCAGTTCGACCAGCGCCTTGCCCAGTTCGACACCGCCGGTGGCGGTAGTCACCACGTTTTCGCCGAGCCCGGCCTGTACCAGGCAATCGACCAGTTTCAACGCCGACAGCGGCGCCAGTTCGGACGGCTTGAGGATCACCGCATTGCCACCGGCAATCGCCGGGCCCAACTTGTGCGCCACCAGGTTCAGCGGGTCGTTGTAGGGTGTGATCGCCACAATCAGCCCCAGCGGTTCGCGGCTGAACCAGCCCTGGCGGGCCTCGGAGCCTTCATAGGCTTCGAACGGCACCACTTCGCCGGCATTACGCCGCGCCTCCTCGGCGGACAGCTTCAGCGTGTTCACACAGCGCTTTACCTCCTTCTGGGCCTGACGCAGGGTTTTACCGGCTTCGGCCACGATCAGCTCGGCGAACGCGGCAGCATCGGCTTCCACCAACCGCGCCGCCTCTTCCAGAATGCGCGCGCGACGGTGCCGGGGCATTGCTGCACTTTCAAGGCACCCCGCCCGTGCACGCGCCAGCAAGGCGGGCACTGCACTGGCGTCCAGGCAGGGCACACGTCCCACCAGGCGGCCGTCAAAGGGGCTGAACACGTCTATGTGGCTTGGCGCTACAGCGTGAACACTGGCCATGCGAGATACGCTCATAAAGGCTCCGTTACTGACGGTGGGTGGTGTGCAGGGCAATGATGTCGGAGAGCAAGGCGTAGGCCGTCTCGATGCGCCCTGCGCCCGGCCCGGACACCGTGACAGCACCCAGCAGCCCGGTGTCGAACGACACCGCATTAATTGCGCCGCTGATGCCGGCAAGCGGATGCTCAAGTGGCAGCAAGCGGGCTTCGACACTCGCAGACACCGCACCGTCAGCCGCCTTGCTGGCAGCACCGATCAGCTTCCAGCACTGGCCTGTGGCCTGCGCCTTGACGATGTCCGACGCGCTGATGCCGCTGATGCCCGAGCACGTCACATCGCTGACGTTCAAGCGTGCATCCAGCAACTCATTGGCCAGGATCACCACCTTCAGGCGCACGTCATAGCCTTCGACGTCGGCCGTCGGGTCGGCTTCGGCATACCCCAGCTGCTGCGCCTGGGCCACGGCATCGGCGAACGACAAGCCGTCTTTCATGCGGGTCAGGACATAGTTGGAGGTGCCGTTGAGAATGCCCTCGAAGCCTTGTATCTGCGCACCCGCCAGGGCCTGCTTGGCCAGGCGAATCACCGGCGTGCCGCTCATCACTGCGCCTTCGTATTCGAACGCAACGTTGTGCCGCTGGGCCAGCGCCTTGAGTTCGGCACCGTGCAAGGCGATCGGCCCTTTGTTGGTGGTCACCACATGGATGCCGCTCTCCAGCGCCCAGCGGCAGAAGGTGGCGGCCGGCTCACCATCGACCGGGTTGGTGAAGGTGGCCTCGGCGATGATGTCGGCGCCGGACTGCTTGATGACGGTTTCGTTGAACGCCTCGGCGGTGCCGCCTGGCAGCTGTGCAAACGCGCCCTTTTCGGCTGGCAAGGCCGCCAGTGCGGCAGCGTCCAGGCCATTGCGGTCGACCAGCGAGCCGAGGAACAGGTCGGTGACGCCGACGATTTTCAGGCTGAAGCCGAGGGTGGCCTGCCAGCTGTCGTTGCTCGTTGCAATCAGTTGGGCCAGGCCTCTGTTGACACCGCCAAAACCTACCAGGGCAATTTTGTATTCAGTCACGAAGGCGTTCCTTTTTGCTGTTGTTTGATGGGCTCAGCGTACGAGGTGGCGGCGGGCAGTAGAATTGGCCAAAACGCCGTATTTATTGGGCGATCTGCACAGGCTCGCAGGCCCGCGAATGGGGCCACGCGGTAGCTGACACCGGCTTTGCCGGTGTTCGCGGGGCAAGCCCGCGCCCACAGGGTCGCTGCGTAATCAATGAGATAAATTTTGTTCGGGGGGATAGAAGCAGGGTTAAAAGACGGCGGAGAGGACGAAGGAGGTGACGGTGTTTTCAACACCCTTGATGCCGGCGATTTCTTTCCACACGGCGTGGACCCGCTCCGGGGTAGCGGCATCGACCCTGAGCATCAGGTCAAACTCGCCGCTGAGCACTTCGCACTGCACCACCTCGGGGATGCTCCGCAAGGTGGCCAGCACGTCGTCACCGCGCATGCGGTCGTAGCGATAGACGAAAATCACCGCACTGATCAACGACGATGGCCGGCGGGCGTCCCCCAGCCTAACCGTATAGCCCTGTATCGCACCGTCGCGCTCAAGCCGTTCGATACGCTGGCGCACCGCATTGCGCGACAGGTTCACCTTGGCCCCGAGCTCGGCGTGGGCGATGCGTGCGTTGGCGGTCAGTTCGGCCAGGATGCGCTCGTCCAGCGGGTCGAGAATACGCTTCATGCGGGCCTCGACTGCGCCGCCAGCAAGGCCTTGCACAAGCCATCCAGGTCACCCCGATGCAACGCCGGTGGGCCCTCTTGCACCGGTGGCAGGCAGGCCAGCTCACCCTCCCAGACACCCAGCTGCGCCAGCAGCGCGGCAGACTTGCTTGGCGCGATCTGGCCCAGGGTCACCATCGGCGCACCCAGGCTGCGCCGATGCATGCGGCCCGCCAGTGCGCCGACGGCCGTATGAGGGTCGACCAACGTTGCCGCTTGCTCGCGCAGGGTGATGACTTCGCGGCGTACTTCGGCGTCGTCCACCGCATAGGAGTCGAACAACACCCGCGCCTCAAGCCATTGCGCATTGCCGATGCTCAATTCACCACAGGCCTCGAAATGCTCCATCAGCGCTGCGACACGGCTGCCGCTGCGCCCATACAGCTCCCAGATGAAGCGCTCCAGGTTCGAATACAGCGAAAAGTCCATGGCCGGTGACGACGTGCGCTGACTGGCATGGGGGGCGTAGCGGTTGCGATGAAGGAAACGGTGAAGGGCATCGTTGCTGTTGGTCGAAACGATCACCTGGTTGATCGGCAACCCCATTTTCTGCGCAATGAAACCGGCGTAGATTTCCGCGAAGCTTGCCGCCGGTACGCTGAATGCAACCGGCCGGGTGCCGCCACCCAATTGCAGGGCCGCGTGGAAGTAGAACACGATCTGCGCCAGCACCCCTACCCAGTTGGTCGAGTTGAAACACACCGGTATCAAACCCTCCAGCGGCCAGGCACGAAACAGCCGCGCCACCAGGGTCTGACAGTCGTCGAAACTGCCCTCCACCGGCAGCAGCTGAACACTGGCGGGGTCCGCCGCCTGCAAGGCGACAAGGCGGTCTGCCGGGATCTCGCCCTGCGGGTAGAGAATGGCCAGGCGCACATTGGGCCTGGACGCAAAGGCCTCGATCGCGGCAATGCCGGTATCACCATTGGTGGCCCCGACCACCAGTGCCTCGCCGCCGGAGCGCGTCAGAAAGTGGCTGACCAGCCGTGCCTGGAGCTGCGCGGCGAAGTCCTTCGAGGTGCGTGTGGGGCCATGGAACAACTGCAGGATCCATTCGTTATGGCCAATCTGCTGCAAGGGTGTGATCGCGCGGTGGCTGAAGGCCTGGTAGCTGTCGCTGAGCAGCACGCGCAAGCACGGGTCATCAATGGCATCGCCGACAAAGGGCGCGATGACCCGCCAGACCAGCTCATCGAAGGGCAGCCAGGACCAACTGGCAATTGCCTCAGGGCTGATTACCGGCAAGTACGCCGGCACATACAGCCCGCCATCGGCGGCAGGCCCCGACAGCACGACTTCACGGAAGTCCGCTCGCACATCAGCGTTGCGGGTACTGACGTAATGCATGAAAACTCCCCAGGGTTACGAAGGCCGGTGCGCGTGTGCCACCAGCCAGGATGAAAACAGCGCAGCATCGGGTGGCAGTGGCCGCCCTTGCTCGCGTACCAGGTAAAACGATTCGCTCGCTTCGATGCGCTGGCTGAAGGGTGCGACCAGCTGGCCGTCCCTGAGCAGGTCCTCGACCACGGACGATCGCGCCAGCGCCACCCCCTGCCCCAGTTCGGCCATGCGGATGGTGGACACCAGCGTGTCGAACTGCAGCCCCCGCGAGTAGTCGACATCGTCCGCGCCTACCCGCTTGAGCCAGTAGCCCCAGCCCTCCTCGTAGCCCAGCACATGCAGCAGCGGGTGGTGCCTGAGGTCGCGCGGCTGGCGAATGGGCGAGCGCGCCATCAGCGCCGGCGAACAGACCGGCACCAGCACGTCCCAGGTCAAGCGTTGGGCATGCAGCCCGGGCCATTCGCCATTGCCCCAGCGCACCTCCAGGTCGTCCTCGCCATCCGGCGCCTTGACCCACAGGTTGCTGATATAGCGGATGTCGATGTGCGGGTGCTGGCGGCTGAAGTCGGGCAGCCGCGGGGCTAGCCAGTACTGCAGGAACGACAAGCTGCCGCGCACCTTCACCGGCCCGCGCTGGTGCTGACCGAAGATCTCGTTGGTGCCCACCGCCAGGCGGCTGATCGCATCCTGCACCACCGGCAGGTAGGACTGCCCCTCTTCGGTCAGGCCCAGGCCCCTGGGCAGGCGCTTGAACAAGGCCACGCCCAGGTGGTGTTCGAGTTGCCGGATCTGCTGGCTCACCGCCCCCTGGGTGAGGTGCAGCTCCTCGGCTGCGTGAGTAAAGTTCAAGGCGCGTGCCGACACTTCGAAAGACCGCAGCCAGTTGAGCGGCGGCAGGGTTTTTTGCTTCATCGACACGACCTCGTTCACAGTGGGGTCCGTGCATCATGAACCGGAAGGCTCAGCTCACGCCAACACTCGAACCTGCCGGCGCCAGGGCCGCCAGCCGCTGTGCACGCTTGTTGCGGGTAACCCAGTAGACGAAGTAGCACCAGCCAATGAACGGGATGCCGAAGTACAGGGCGACGCGTTGTTCGGGGTCGAAGGCGATGCCGACACAGGCCAGCACGCAGCAGGCAATCGCGCCCAGCGGCACCCAGGGGTAGCCGCGCACCCTGAAGTGCAGGTCTTCGACCCGCCCGCCATTGGCCACGTAATGGCGGCGGAAGGCGATCTGGCTGCCGGCAATGCTCATCCACACCACCACCACCGCCAGGCCGGAAATCGACACCAGCGCCAGGTACACTGTGTCCGGTGCCAGCACGCTGCTGAGCAACGACGCCGCGGCCCCGGCCATGCTCAGCACGATCGCGTTGACCGGCGTGCCACGCGGCGACAGGCGGGCGAAGCACTTGGGCATATGGCCCTGGTCACTGAGCGTCCACAGCATCCGCGAGGCCGCGTACAGCCCGGAGTTGGCGGCCGACAGCAAGGCGGTGAGGATCACGAAGTTCATGATGTCTGCCGAATACGGGATGCCGATCAGGTCGAAGACCATGACGAACGGGCTTTCGACCAGACCTGCCTGTTCGCGCGGCAGCAAGGTGGCCAGCACGATGATGGTGCCGACGAAGAACAGCGCCAGGCGCACCACCGTGGTCCGAATGGCCTTGGGCACGCTCACCTGCGGGTCTTTTGCCTCGCCGGCGGCAATGCCGATCAGTTCGGTACCGGAAAACGCAAAGGACACCGCCAGAAGCGTCATCGCAATCGGCAGCACGCCGGTCGGGAACAACCCCTCACGGGTGAAGTTGGACAGCCCGATACCCTGCACATGCTGCACATCGAAGAGGCCGAAGATGGCGCCAGCGCCGATGGCGATGAAGGCAATCACCGTCAGCACCTTGACCAGCGACAGCCAGAATTCGGTCTCGGCGAACAGGCGCACCGACACCACGTTGCTGACCAGTACCGTGATGGCGAACAGCGCGCTCCAGATCCACACCGGCGTGTCGGGAAACCAGCGGACCATCAGGATGCCCGCCGCGGTGAACTCCGAGCCGATGGCCACGGTCCAGGTCAGCCAGTACAGCCAGGCCACCGTGTAGCCGGTGCCTGGCCCCAGGTAGCGGGTGGCATAGCTGCTGAACGAGCCGGTTTCGGGCATCTGCACCGCCAGCTCACCCAGGCAGACCATGACCAGGTAGACCATCACCGCGCCGACGCAATACGCGATCACCGCGCCCAGGGGGCCAGCCTGGTTGACCGTGTAGCCCGAGGTCAGAAACAGGCCCGTGCCGATCACCCCGCCCAGCGCCAACATGACGATATGGCGGGTGTGCATCTCTTTCTTGTACCCGGCCGCGTGGGCCGACGCCGGCTTTGATTGTTCGGTGGACATAATCGAGTTCTCATGAAGTGGCTGGCAATCGACCGGCAAGCGGCCCTGGGGCCGACCCCGTCGATGTGTCAGCGGCTGTTATTGTTATGGCTTTCATGAATCAGGAAGGGCGCGCCCAACGCCTCAGGTCGACACTTCAACGTGCCGATCGCAGCGGTCGCTGCCCTGCCCCTGCTGGGCGCGCACTGTCGCGAACGCCTGGCGCAGGTCTGCCAGCAGGTCAGCGGTATCCTCGATGCCGACCGAAACCCGCACCAGGCCTTCGGAAATGCCCAGTGCCTGGCGCTCTTCCAGGGTGTTTTCCACGTGGCTGGTTGTCCGTGCCGGCCCGTAGATGGTTTCCACTGCACCGAGGTTGCCGGCGCGGTGGGCATAGCGCAGCTTAGGCAGCAGCGCGACGACGGTGTCCATCCCGCCTGCCAGGACGAAACTGACGATCGCGCCAAAACCGCGCATCTGCGCGTTGGCGATCGCGTGGCCGGGGTGCTGCGGCAACCCGGGGTAGTTGACCGCCTCCACCAGCGGCTCGGTGCACAGGTATTCGGCCAGGGCCTGGGCGCTGGCCTGTTGCTGACGCAGGCGCAGCGCCAGGGTCTTGATGCCGCGAATGATCAGGTAGGCGGAGAACGGGTCCAGCGAGGCGCCGTTGATTTCACGGTAGTGACGCACCTGCGCCATCAAGGTTTCGGCGCCGCAGACGACACCGCCCAGCACATCGCCATGCCCGGACAGGAATTTGGTCGCGCTGTGCACCACCACGTCGACGCCCATCAGCAGCGGGTTCTGGTTCAGCGGCGTGGCGAAGGTGTTATCGGCAACCACCAGTGCCCCCACACGCTTGGCGGCGGCTACCAGGCGGCGGATGTCGAGGATTTTCAGCGTCGGGTTGCTCGGCGTCTCCAGGTAGACCACATCGCAACCGCGAGCGATTTCACGCTCCATGGCTTCGCTGTCGAGGGTGTCGCACAGCGTCACCTCGATGCCCTGGCGGGGCAGAAACTCTTCGAAGATCTTGTTGGTGCCGCCGTAGCTGTCGCGGGTCGAGACCACACGCTTGCCGTTGCACAGGAAGGTATGCAGTACACCGCTGATGGCGGCCATGCCGGTGCTGAAGGCCACGGCCGACTCGGCGTGTTCCAGGGCGCACAGTTTGTCTTCAAGGACCGCAACCGTCGGGTTGCTCATGCGGCTGTAGATGAAGCCAGGTTGTTTGCCCAGGGCGATGTCGTACCAGGCGTCGATGTCCTGGTAGCCGTAGGCGGCACTGGCGATGATCGGGGTTTGGGTGGCGTTGTAGGGGTGCTCGACCTGTTCACCCTCCCACACCACCTGGGTACCGATACCGGGCTGCACGCCGTGGGCGACCTTTGCTTGGTTATTCATGTAATTGTCTCGCATCGATGAAACACGACGGTGTTTCGACTGGTCTGCGAGGACTATAGAGCGCACATACGCCCCTGAAAAACGATGCAATAAGGGCCTTAGGGGCGCTTTTTTTAATGGCTTCTGGGGGGCTGCTGCGCAGCCCATCGCGGCACAAGGCCGCTCCCACACTGGCCGCACCTACCCTGTGAATATGGGCATACACCGTCAATGTGGGAGCGGCCTTGCGCCGCGATGGGCTGCGCAGCAGCCCCGGCGTTTACCGAACCGCGTGCAAGGCTTGCTGGTCGGCATGGTAGGACGAGCGCACCAGCGGCCCCGACGCCACATTCCTGAAGCCCATCGCCACAGCCTGCTCGGCGAACCAGGCAAAGGTATCCGGGTGCACGAACCGCTGCACCGGCAGGTGGCTGCGCGAAGGCTGCAGGTACTGCCCCAGGGTCAGCATGCCGACCTGATGCTCGCGCATGCGCTGCATCACTTCCAGCACCTCCTCGTCGGTTTCCCCCAGGCCCAGCATCAGCCCGGACTTGGTCGGCACCCCGGGCACCCGGCGCTTGAAGTTCTCCAACAGGTCCAGCGACCACTCGAAGTCCGACCCCGGCCGTGCCGCCTTGTACAAGCGCGGCACGGTCTCCAGGTTATGGTTGAACACATCCGGCGGCGCCTGTTCGGTGATGGCCAGGGCCACGTCCATGCGCCCCCGGTAATCCGGCACCAGGGTTTCCAGCTTCGTGCCCGGCGACAGCTTGCGGATTTCGCGCAGGCAGTCGACGAAGTGCTGGGCACCGCCGTCGCGCAGGTCGTCACGGTCCACCGAGGTGATTACCACGTACTTCAGGCGCAGCTCGGCAATGGCGATCGCCAAGTGCTTCGGCTCATCGGCATCCAGCGGTTTCGGCCGGCCATGGCCGACGTCGCAGAACGGGCAACGCCGGGTGCAGATGTCGCCCATGATCATGAAGGTCGCCGTACCACCGGAAAAGCACTCGCCCAGGTTCGGGCATGAGGCTTCTTCGCAGACGCTGTGCAGCTTGTGCTTGCGCAGCAGCGCCTTGACCCGGGCGACCTCGGGTGACGTGGCGATTTCCACGCGGATCCAGTCGGGTTTGCGCGGCACTTCCTCGGTGGGCAGGATCTTCACCGGGATGCGCGCCACCTTTTCGGCGCCGCGCAGTTTCACGCCGGCTTGCAGGGGCTGCGGGCGCGTGGCCGCAGTCAGGGTCTGGTTCATGTTCATGCTCCGCCAGTCAGGGCTTCATCCACGGTTGCTTCATCCACGAGGCTTCATCCACGGCCGATTCAGGCGCGGTAGACCGGATATTCCGCACACAGCTTGGCCACCGACCCGGCCACCTGGGCCTCGACATCGGCATCACCAAGGTGGTCGAGGATGTCGCAGACCCAGCCCGCCAGGGCCACGCACTCTGCAACCTTGAAGCCGCGGGTGGTGACGGCCGGAGTGCCGATGCGCAGGCCCGATGTCACGAACGGCGACTGCGGGTCGTTGGGCACGGCGTTCTTGTTGACGGTGATGTGCGCGCGGCCAAGGGCGGCGTCGGCGTCTTTTCCGGTGAGGCCCTGGCGGATCAGGCTGACCAGGAACAGGTGGTTGTCGGTGCCGCCGGACACCACGTCGTAACCGCGTTCGATGAACACCTGGGCCATGGCTTGGGCGTTTTCGATGACCTGTTGCTGGTAGCGCTTGAACTCAGGCGCCAGCGCTTCCTTGAAGCACACGGCCTTGGCGGCGATGACGTGCATCAGCGGGCCACCCTGGGCGCCTGGGAATACGGCAGCGTTGAGCTTTTTCTCGATCGCTTCGTTGGACTTGGCCAGGATCAGGCCGCCACGCGGGCCGCGCAAAGTCTTGTGGGTGGTGGTGGTGACCACGTCGGCGTACGGCAGCGGGTTGGGGTACAGGCCAGCGGCAACCAGGCCGGCGACGTGGGCCATGTCGACGAACAGCAGCGCACCGACCTTGTCGGCGATAGCGCGAAAGCGTGGGAAGTCGAGGGTCTTGGAGTAGGCCGAGAAGCCGGCAACGATCATCTTTGGCTTGTGCTCGACCGCCAGGCGCTCGACTTCGTCGTAGTCGATCAGGCCGGTGTCGGTGTTGATGCCGTACTGCACAGCGTTATAAAGCTTGCCCGAAGACGACACCTTGGCGCCGTGGGTCAGGTGGCCGCCGTGGGCCAGGCTCATGCCCAGGAGGGTATCGCCAGCTTGCAGCAGGGCCAGGTACACCGCGCTGTTGGCGGAAGAGCCAGAGTGCGGCTGGACGTTGGCGTAATCGGCACCGAACAGCAGCCTGGCACGTTCGATGGCCAACTGTTCAACCACATCGACGTGTTCGCAGCCGCCGTAGTAGCGCTTGCCCGGGTAGCCTTCGGCGTACTTGTTGGTCAGCTCGGTGCCCTGGGCCTGCATCACTTGCGGGCTGGTGTAGTTCTCCGAGGCGATCAGCTCGATATGGTCTTCCTGGCGCTGCACTTCGCGGCTGATGGCCGCATGCAGCACAGGGTCGAAATCGGACAGGGTCAGGCTTTTATGGAACATGCGTGTGCTTCCTTGTTGTTGTGGGCAGGCAAGGCCCGGACCGGGTCCGGGCCCGAGCGGTCAGGCATCCTGGTAGAGCGACAGGGGTGGGCAGGCGCACGCCAGGTTGCGGTCACCGTAGACGTTGTCCACGCGCCCCACCGGCGGCCAGTACTTGTTATCGCGCAGCGCTGGCAGCGGGTACACCGCCAGCTCGCGGGCATAGCGATGGCGCCATTCGCCGACCAGTTCGCTGGCGGTGTGCGGTGCGTTCTTCAGCGGGTTGTCGAGCTTGTCGAGGGTGCCGTTTTCCACCGCGCGGATCTCCTCACGGATGCAGATCATGGCCTCGCAGAAGCGGTCGAGCTCTTCCTTGGACTCACTCTCGGTCGGCTCGACCATCAACGTGCCCGCCACAGGGAAGGACATGGTCGGGGCGTGGAAGCCGAAATCGATCAGGCGCTTGGCCACGTCTTCGACGCTGATGCCACTGCTGTCCTTTAGCGGGCGCAGGTCAAGGATGCACTCGTGGGCCACCAGGCCGTTCTCGCCGGTGTACAGCACCGGGTAGTGCTCCTCCAGGCGCCGGGCAATGTAGTTGGCACTCAGAATGGCCAGCTGCGAGGCACGCTTGAGCCCTTCCCCACCCATCATGCGGATGTACATCCAGGTGATCGGCAGGATGCTCGCGCTGCCATAAGGCGCCGCGCAGACAGCGCCCTCTTTGTGCGCCATGTGCGCGTGGCCGGGCAGGAACGGCGCCAGGTGCGCTTTGACACCGATCGGGCCGACCCCGGGGCCGCCGCCGCCGTGGGGGATGCAGAAGGTCTTGTGCAGGTTCAGGTGCGACACGTCACCACCGAACTTGCCCGGCGCGCAGAGGCCGACCATGGCGTTCATGTTGGCGCCGTCCAGGTACACCTGGCCGCCGTGCGCATGGATGATGTCGCAGATGCGGGTGATGCCCGCTTCGAACACGCCATGGGTCGAGGGGTAGGTGATCATCAGCGCGGCCAACTGGTCGCGGTGCTGCTCGGCCTTGGCTTGCAGGTCGGCCACATCGACGTTGCCACGCTCGTCGCAGTTGACCACCACCACACGCATGCCGGCCATCTGTGCCGTGGCCGGGTTGGTGCCATGGGCCGACGACGGGATCAGGCACACATCGCGGCCCGCTTCGCCGCGGCTGGCATGGTAGGCGCGGATGGCCAACAGGCCTGCGTATTCACCTTGGGAGCCGGCGTTGGGCTGCAGCGACATTGCGTCATAACCAGTGGCCTCGCAGAGCATGGCCTGCAGTTCATCGGTCAACTGGCGGTAACCGAGTGACTGTTCGGCCGGGGCGAACGGGTGCAGGTTGCCGAACTCGGGCCAGGTGATCGGGATCATCTCACTGGCGGCGTTGAGCTTCATGGTGCACGAGCCCAGCGCGATCATGGTGCGGTCCAGGGCCAGGTCCTTGTCGGCCAGGCTACGCAGGTAGCGCATCAGCGCTGTTTCAGAGTGGTAGCGGTTGAACACCGGGTGCTGTAGGAACGCGGTTTCGCGCAGCAGTTGCGCCGGCAGGCGATCGCCACTGTCAGCGGCCAGGGCGGCGAAATCGGGCAGCGCCTGGCCAGGGGCGGCGAACACCTGCCACAAGGCCTCGACACTGGCCTGCTCGCAGGTTTCATCCAGCGACAGGCCGACGCGGGTCTGGTCAATCAGGCGCAAGTTCAACTGCGCACCGTGGGCGGCGGCCAGCACCTCGGCCACAGGCTGGGCAGTCACCACGCTAACGGTGTCGAAGAAGTGCGCCTGCTCCACCAGGTGCCCAAGCTGCTGCAGCCCTTGCACCAGGATCGCGGTCAGGCGGTGTACCCGCCGGGCAATCTGCGCCAGCCCCGCGGGGCCATGGTAGACCGCATACATGCTGGCAATGTTGGCCAGCAGCACCTGCGCGGTGCAGATGTTGCTGGTCGCCTTCTCACGACGGATGTGTTGCTCGCGGGTCTGCATGGCCAGGCGCAGGGCCGGCTTGCCGAAGCGGTCGATGGACACACCGACCAGGCGGCCAGGCATGTCGCGCTTGAACGCATCGCGGGTTGCAAAATACGCCGCGTGCGGGCCACCGAAGCCCAGCGGCACGCCGAAGCGCTGAGCGCTGCCCAGCACCACATCGGCATCGAATTCACCCGGTGGGGTCAGCAAGGTCAGCGCCAGCAGGTCGGCAGACACCGCCACCAACGCACCGACGGCATGGGCGCGTGCTACCAGGCTGCGGTGGTCGGCGATGGCGCCGGTGCTGGCCGGGTACTGCAGCAGCAGGCCGAAGTACGGCTCAAGGCTTTGCCCCTGCAGCGCCGCTTCATCACCGATGACCACTTCCATGCCCAGGGGTTGGGCGCGGGTGCGCAGCACGTCGAGGGTCTGCGGGTGGCAATGGCGGGAGGCAAAGAATGCCGGCGCCTTGCTCTTGGCCAGGCGTTTGCAGAAGGTCATGGCTTCGGCGGCGGCGGTGGCCTCGTCGAGCAAGGAGGCGTTGGCGATCTGCATGCCGGTGAGGTCGCTGACCAGGGTCTGGAAATTGAGCAGCGCTTCCAGGCGGCCTTGAGAAATCTCAGGCTGGTAAGGCGTGTACGCGGTGTACCAGGCCGGGTTTTCCAGCAGGTTGCGCAGGATCGGCGTCGGCGTATGGCACGGGTAGTAACCTTGGCCGATGTGGTTGCGAAACAGCTGGTTCTTCGCGGCGATGGCCTTGAGTGCTGCCAGGGCTTCAGCCTCGCCCTGCCCTTTGCTCGGCGCGAGCACGCTGGTGCCCTTGATGCTGTCGGGGATGACGCTGTCGATCAGGGCATCCAGGGTGTCGTGGCCGGTCAGCGCCAGCATCGCCTCGATGTCGTGCTCGCGAGGGCCGATGTGACGTGCGATGAACGCGTTATCCGTGGTCAATGCGACAGGTGCGTTGGTCATGTCGATACCCTGGTTCAGGCGTTGTCGGCCAGGAAGCGCTCATAGCCTTCCTGGTCCATCAAGGTGTCGAGGTCGGCGATGTTGGCGACCTGGATGCGGAAGAACCAGCCGTCCTTCATCGGTGAGGCATTGACCAGTTCCGGGTCGTCGGCCAGGGCCTGGTTGACCGCCACCACGCTACCGTTCAGGGGCATGCTGATGTTGCTGGCGGCCTTCACCGACTCCAGCACCGCGACTTCATTGCCCTCGGCGTACTCGCCCGGCTCCGGCAACTGCACGAACACCACATCACCCAGCGCCTCCTGGGCATAGGTGGTGATGCCGACGGTCAACTCGCCAGTCGCTTCCAGACGCAGCCATTCGTGCTCGGGGGTAAAACGCAGCGTGCTCATGGGTCTTCCTCTCTTGTTATCAGGTGGGTCCCGGTCCAGGACTGAAACTACAAGAGCAAGGGCGATGCCAACTTGTATAAAGCCTTTAATTTCAACTAGTTAGTTGAACATCGAGGTCATTTTCAAACGGCTTCTGCGGAACGAAACAGCTCCAGTGCGTCGCACCGAGAGGCGCCCTTGAAGGGGCGTGCCAATGAATGTGGGGGCCCCGTTCCAGTGGAGTGCATTCACTCCACTGGAACGTATTGGCACCAGGGCGGCTACGAGGGCCGGCTGGCGATGCCGTATTTGCGTAAGCGCTGGCCGATTGCGGTGTGCGAGGTCTGCAGGCGCGCAGCCAATTGCCGGGTCGAGGGGTACGTCGCATACAGGTTTTCCAGCAGGGACTTTTCAAACCCCTGCACCGCTGCTTCCAGGCTGATGACCGCTTGGGCGTCAGGCTGCTGGCTGCTCAAGGCGGTGCCGGCCAGTTCCAGGTCGTCGCAGTCGATCACCTCCCCTTCGCTGATGGCTGCCGCACGGAACACCACGTTCTGCAACTGGCGCACGTTGCCCGCCCAGCGGTTGCCCAGCAGCAACGGGTGGGTGGCCAGCGCCAGCCGGCAGGGCGAGCGCTGGATCTGCGCGCAGGCCTGGCGCAGGAAGTGCTCAGCCAGCAGCAGGATGTCCTTGCCACGCTCGCGCAAGGGCGGCACCTTCAGGTTGAGCACGTTGAGGCGGTAGTAGAGGTCTTCGCGAAAGCTGCCTTCGAGCACCATGTTTTCCAGGTTGCGGTGGGTCGCACAGACCACTCGGACATTCACCCGCACCTCACCGCCGCCGCCCACCCGACGGAAGCTGCCGTCATTGAGAAAACGCAACAGCTTGGCCTGCAGGTAGGGCGACATCTCCCCCACCTCATCGAGAAACACCGTGCCGCCATCGCCCAGCTCCAGCAGGCCAGGCTTGCCGCCGCGCTGGGCGCCAGTGAAGGCGCCGGCGGCGTAGCCGAACAGTTCGCTTTCGGCCAGGCTCTCTGGCAGTGCAGCACAGTTGAGCGCCAGAAACGACGCATCACGCCGGGCGCTGAGGGCATGGCAGGCACGGGCGACCAGCTCCTTGCCAGTGCCTGTCTCACCCTGGATCAGCAGCGGCGCTTCAAGGCCGGCCACTTTGTGCAGGCGCACCTTGAGTTCCTTGAGCGCGGTCGAGTCACCGAGCAGCCCGTCCAGCCCTTCACCAGGGTCGTGCAGCAACGACGCCAGGCGCTCGCCGATGCGGCTTGGCGGGTAAAGGGTGAGCAGGCCGCCGACCAGGGCCTCGGCACCGCCACTGATGGGCGTGGCTTCCAGCAACAGCGCCTGGCCCTGGAAACCCACCTCGCACATGGGCAGGCGAAAGCCCTTGTCGATCAAGGTTTGGGCCAGGTCTGCCTCGGCAAACAGCCGCGATAACGGCTCACCAGCCGGCTCGCGGCCAATCAGGCTGACCAGCGTGGGGTTGGCCAGCAGCACATGGCCGCCAGCGTCCACCGCCAGCACCGGGTCACTCATCGCCGCCAGCAGCGCCTCCAATTGCAGGCGTCGGCGATGGCCGGGCAGGAAGTCGACCAGCTCGACCGCCTGCACACCGGCCACTCGCAACAGCGCAGCATGCAGTTCGTCCAGCACCGCCTGCTGCAGCGCCGGGGCGTCGATGTAGACGTTGGGCGGGATCATTTCCACCGCATCCAGGTTGAGGTTGCGCGCCCCCAGCAGTGCCAGGATTTCCTGGGTGATGCCGACGCGGTCGATGAAGGTGACGTGGATTCTCATCGTGATTCCCTGGTTGGCAAAACGACAACAGGGGGACGGCGCACACTGCGCTGTCCCCCTGGGTAAACGTGACGTTAGCGATCAATCCGCTTCGAAGGACAACGCAGTGTTCCCCTGTTTTTTCTGGCGGACGGACCGGTAGAACAGGCCCAGCAGCGCGAACCACACCGGCATGGCGAACAACGCCATGCGGGTGTCCGCTTCCAGGGCCAGCAAGCCGAGGATGAAGGCGAAGAACACCAGGCACACCCAGCACATGATGGTGCCGCCCGGCATCTTGTATTTCGACGCACGGTGCAGGTGGTCGCGCTGCTTGCGGTACGCCAGGTACGACAGCAGGATCATCGACCAGACGAACATGAACAGCAGGGCCGACACCGTGGTGATCAGGGTGAAGGCGTCGAGCATGTTGGGCACCAGGTAGATCACCAGCGCACCGGCGGTCAGGCACACACAAGAGAAGATCAGGCCGTTGGACGGCACGGCGCGGCGCGACAGTGCGCTGAACGTGCCCGGTGCATCACCTTCCATCGCCAGGCCGTAGAGCATGCGGCTGGTCGAGAACACGCCGCTGTTGGCCGAAGACGCCGCTGACGTCAGCACCACGAAGTTGATGATGCCCGCTGCGGCGGGTAGCCCGGCCAGCACGAACAGCTCGACGAAGGGGCTCTTGTTGGCCACCACATCTCGCCAGGGGGTAACGGCCATGATGGCGATCAACGCCAGCACGTAGAAGACGATGATGCGCAGCGGAATGGAGTTGATGGCACGCGGCAGGTTGCGTTCCGGGTTCTTGGTTTCGGCAGCCGTGGTGCCGACCAGCTCGATGCCGACGAAGGCGAACACCGCAATCTGGAAGCCGGCGAAGAAGCCCATGAGGCCATGGGGGAACATCCCGTCGTCGTTCCACAGGTTGGCCAGCGTGGCGACGTTGCCAGCGGGCGACTGGTAGGCTGCCGCCACCATGTACACCCCAGTGCAGACCAATGCGCAAATGGCCACGATCTTGATCATGGCGAACCAGAACTCCAGTTCACCGAACATCTTCACCGTCATCAGGTTGAGGCTCAGCAACAGCCCGACGCAGCCCAGCGCCGGCAACCACAAGGGAATATCCGGGAACCAGAATTGTGAATAGGCGGAAATGGCGATCACATCGGCAATCCCGGTGACAATCCAGCAAAACCAGTAAGTCCAGCCCGTGAAAAAGCCTGCCCACGGGCCTAACAAATCGGCGGAAAAATCGATGAACGACTTGTACTGCAAGTTGGACAAGAGCAGTTCGCCCATGGCCCGCATGACGAAAAACAGCATGAAGCCGATGATCATGTAGACGAAGATGATCGAAGGCCCAGCCAGGCTGATGGTCTTGCCAGAGCCCATGAACAGGCCGGTGCCAATCGCACCGCCGATGGCGATCAACTGGATGTGGCGGTTGGAAAGATTACGCTTGAGTTCGTGCGTGTCACCCTCAGGCGGACAGTGACCCTGCGGCAGGTTATTCATTGTTATTTACCTTGCTAGTTTAATTGTTTTTATAACGTCACAAGTTCAACTTTCTGCCCGGATATGCCGTGGAACATCCGGACGAGCACAAGGGAATCAGCAAGGACTATGCCAAGGAGTACAGGCCACTAAACACGGGGTTTTGTGCAACTATCAGCTTTTGCCACTGTAATGAAGCCACTCCAGTGGCAAGGCTAAAGGGCACGGTGTACGACACCGAAGCGTCGTATACCGTGCCCTGCCCTGCGCTGTATTGATATCACTACAATGGAGCGCTATCAGTCCAAGCCTCGCTTTAGCGTCTAAAACAGGTGTACCCCCTGTGGGAGCGGGCTCGCCCCGCGAACGCCGGCGAAGCCGGTGCCATACACCGCGCCGCGCCATTCGCGGGGCGAGCCCGCTCCCACAGGAATAGCGCGTCCGCTGGGGTTCCTACAGTCCGTACCAGGGATGGTTCAACCTGTGCGCACCTCGCGCCGTGGTGCGCGGCTGCGCTGTTGATCCTGCCAATCCTCTACCAACCCGACCGGCACATCGGCCGGCGCCAGCGGCTCGCGCCCGCGCACCAGGTCGGCAGCGCGCTCGGCGAGCATGATGGTCGGCGCATTGAGGTTGCCGTTGGGCTCGCTGGGGAACACCGACGAGTCGATCACCCGCAGCCCCTGCAAGCCATGCACACGCAACGCGGAATCGACCACCGCCATGGCGTCCTCGCCCATGCGGCACGAGCCGCAGGGGTGCATGGTGCTTTCCATGTTGGCACGCACGAAGGCATCGATCTGCTCGTCGGTCTGCACCTGCGGTCCGGGCGCCAGCTCCTCGCCGCGGAAGCGGTCCATCGCCGGCTGGGCGATGATCTCGCGGGTCAGGCGCACGCAGCGGCGGAAGCCCTCGCGGTCCTCTTCACTTTGCAGGTAGTTGAAGCGGATTTCCGGGTGCTGGTAAGGGTCGGCCGACAGCGCCCGCACATGCCCGCGGCTCTTGGGTTTGTTCGGCCCGGTCAGCACCATGAAACCATGGCCTTTGAAGGGTTTGTCGCCGTCATAGCGCATCGCCGCCGGCAGGAAGTGGAACTGAATGTCCGGCCAGCGCAGCCCCTTGGCCGAGCGGATGAAACCACCTGCCTCAAAATGGTTGCTGGCGCCCAGGCCATCTTTGAACAGCAACCAGCGCAGGCCGATCATCGCCTTGCCCAGCAGGCTCATCTTGCCGTTGAGCGTCACCGGCTCCTTGCAGGCGTACTGGATGTAGATTTCCGAGTGGTCCTGCAGGTTCTCGCCCACACCCGGCAGGGCATGAAGCACCTTGATCCCGGCCTTTTTCAGCACCGCCTCGGGGCCGATACCCGAGCGCTGCAGCAGGTGCGGCGAGCCGATCGGGCCGGATGCCACCAGCACTTCGCGGCTGCAATGAACCGTGTGGGTCTGGCCGCCTTCGTCGTACTCGACCCCAACCGCCCGCTTGCCATCGAGCAGGATGCGCCGGGTCATGGCGTGGGTCACGACGGTCAGGTTCGGCCGGCTCATGGCCGGGCGCAGGTAGGCATTGGCGGTGGACCAGCGCACCCCGTCCTTCACGGTCATGTGCATGGCGCCGAAGCCTTCCTGCATGTAGCCATTGCAGTCGTCGGTCTTGATGTAGCCGGCCTCGGCACCGGCTTCTATCCAGGCGCCGTACAGCGGGTTCTGCATGTTGTTGCCGTTGTTGGTGGCCAGCGGCCCGGCGCCACCGCGGTAGTCGTCGCCGCCGAACTTGAAGTTTTCGGCGCGCTTGAAGTACGGCAGGCAGTTGCGATAACCCCAGCCGTTCGCGCCCAGGCTTTCCCACTCATCGAAGTCGCAGGCATGGCCACGGATGTAGACCAGGCCGTTGATCGAGGACGACCCACCCAGCACCTTGCCTCTTGGGCAGTGCAAGCGTCGGCCGTCCAGGTGGGTTTCGGCGGCGGTCTCGTAGCGCCAGTTGTACTTCTTGGTGTTCATCGGCAAGGAAAACGCACTGGGCATCTGGATCAGCACACTGCGGTCGCTGCCGCCGAACTCCAGCACCAGCACCGAGGTGGCAGGGTCTTCGCTGAGGCGGTTGGCCAGGACGCAGCCGGCAGAGCCTGCGCCGATGATGATGTAGTCGTATCGTTTGTTCATTGTTCTAGTCCTGTACGCGAAGGCCTGCGGCCTCGATGGAGCTTTCATTGCCCTTTGGGTAGCCGCCCCAGCCCAGGCGCGTAGCCAGCAGACGGGTCAGCCCGTAATGCACCAGCCCGGCCAACAGGCAGGACGGCAGCGAGGCGGTGGCGAAGGTGAAGAAGTCGGTATGGGCCAGGGTCTGCGGGTTGAACACCACCACGTAGATGGCAAAGCCTGCCACCAGCGCCAGCAGCGCGATGGGGTTGAAACCCTTGCAGAAGCGCAGCGGCGAGCCGCTTTGCTCGGCATACAGATGGCGTAGGTTCAGGCGCTGCTTGCGCAGGAAGAAGTAATCGGCAATGCCAATGCCGGCCAGGGCGCTGTTCAGTGCCGACGTCCACACCAGGAAGATGAAGAAGCCGTCGTAGATACCCGGGGCCAACAGCACGATTACCACCGGGATGATGCAGAACAGCCCGATCAATACCCCCCAGCCCAGGCTGCGCAAACGCTCCCCGGCCAGTTGCCGCAGGCCGATCACCGCGGTGTAGAGGATGTTGACCATGCCGGTCAGGTTGGCCAGCGCCAGGAAGCTCAGGGCGATGACGCCGAATGTCATGCCGCCGGCCAGCCGCATCCAGGCCGTAGGGTCGCTGCTGCCCAGGGTGGTGGCGGCGAACAGGCTGACCGACTCGCCCAGCGAAGCGGCGCCGAAGATGCCCACCAGGTTGGGCCAGAAGGCCGTGCGCTGGTTGCTGCACAGGCGCGACAGGTTGCCGATGTAGGGCCACCAGGAGAACCCTGCGGCGATGTTGATTTCCACCGCGATCATGAAGTTGACGTGCGGGTTTTCGAAGGGTGGCTGCAAAGGCGGCATCGCCAACAGTTCGCCGAAGCTGTAACGGCGGGAGATGAAGTACATCAGCGCCAGCATGATCAGGATCAGGCTGGGCGCGATCACCGCGCTCAGGCGGCGGATCATGTCGGGCCCGCGCATGGCCACCAGCGCCGCCAGCACGATGGCCAGCAGGGCCCCGGCGGTCACCAGCCAGTCGCCGGCGTCGGGCTCGCTGTGCTGTACCAGGGTTTCCAGGTTGTCCAGCGCCCGCCCGCACATCAACCCCAGCACCGCCAGCCAGCCCATGGTCAGTATCACCACCGAGAGGATGTACACCAGGCGGCTGCCATTGACGCCGAACATGCTGCGCAGGAAGGTGAACTGCTCGACGCCATATTTGCCACACGGCAGGCAGGTGGACGATGCCGCCAGTACCACGCCGATGATGTTGCCGATGATGATCGCGGCAAGCCCTTGCAACGGCCCGACGAACAGCGCGGTGGCACCGCCGATCAAAAACACCCAGGTGGCCACCGCCAACGCCGAGTTGGCGTAGGCATAGCCCCAGAAGCCCCAGACCCGTTCACCCGGCAGCAAGGGCGTGTCGCCGCGTTCGGCGGCCAGGCGAAATTCCTGCTCTCTGGCCCGGCTCATGGCTGGCCCCCCAGCACATACGCGCCGACCACCATGACCAGGGTCAGCACGGCAAGGGCGATGACGTCCGTTGCCTTCAGCGCGCCGGGCCAGTGCGCCCTGCCCTCCAGTTCTTCATAGGCGCGCAGGCGCCGTTCCAGGTCTTGTGCACGCTCGGTATCCACTTGGCTGTTCATGGGCATCACCTCGACGGGTTCTTGTTCTTGAAATTCGATGCGTTCGTGTTGCCTGCGTCGCTCGCCAAACCAGGCGACGCAGGCCGGCCCTGTCCCTCAGGGCAAGGTGATCCAGACCGCCTTGGTCTCCAGCAGAAACTCCAGTTGTTCGGCGCCCATGTCCTTGCCATAGCCCGACTGCTTGTAGCCACCGAACGGCATGGACGGGTCGAGTGTGCTGTGGGCATTGACGTAGACCGTGCCGGCACGCAGGCGCGGGATCAGCCCGTGGACCTTGCCCAGGTCGTTGGAGTAGATCGCCGCCGCCAGGCCGTACTGCGAATCGTTGGCCAGCGCCAGCGCCTGTTCCTCGGCGTCGAAAGGCATGGTTACCAACACCGGCCCGAAGATTTCCTCACGGACGATGCGCATGTCGTTGTTGCAGTGGGCAAAGATGGTCGGCTGCACGAAGAAGCCAGCGCCCTCGACCGGCTCACCGCCGTAGTACACCTGCGCCCCTTCGGCCTTGCCCAGGGCGATGTATTCCAGCACCCGCTGCTGTTGCTGGCGCGACACCATGGGGCTGATGAAGCAGTCCGGGTCCAGCCCCGGGGCGATCTTCAACGTCGCCGTGTAGCGCGCCAGCGCTTCGAGGAAGGCCGGGTAGACACTGCGCTCGACATAAGCACGGGTACCGGCATCGCACACCTGCCCCGAGTTGAAGAACACACCGTTGGCGACCGCCTCGGCCGCAGCAAAGATATCGGCATCGGCGAACACGATCACCGGCGACTTGCCGCCCAGTTCCAGGGTCAGGCGCTTCATCTGGTCCATCGCCGCCTTGCCCACCGAGCAGCCCACCGGGGTCGAACCGGTAAAGCTCAGCTTGTCGATGCCCGGGTGGCTGGACATCGCCGTGCCCACCACGCTGCCGCGCCCGGTGACAATGTTCAGCACACCGTCGGGGATGCCCGACGCCTGCACCAGCTCGGCAAAGCGCAAGGCCGACAGTGAGGTCAGCTCCGCCGGTTTGACCACCACGGTGCAGCCGGTCGCCAGCGCCGCGCCGAGCTTCCAGGCCATGGTTTGCAGGGGGAAGTTCCAGGGCACGATGGCCCCTACCACGCCGACGGCCTCCTTGCGGGTATAGGCCAGGTAGTTGCCCGGCAGCGAAGGCTCGACGGTGCGCCCATGGATCTTGCTGGCCCAGCCGGCAAAGTAGCGCAGCGTATCGACGGTGCCCTGGATGTCCACGGCACGGGCCTGGGCGACCGACTTGCCCATGTCGATCGACTCGATCTGCGCCAGCTCGTCGCCATTAGCCTCGACCAGGTCGGCCAGGCGATGAATCAGGCGCTCGCGCTCCAGCGGCTTGAGCTGGCTCCACGGGCCGCCATCGAATTGCGCGCGGGCGGCACGCACCGCACGGTCCAGGTCGTCCGGGGTGCCCATGGGGATGCGCGTCAGCACGCCCTCGGTGGCCGGCTCGATGACCTCGGCGCTGGCACCATCACTGGCCTCCAGCCAGGCACCGCCGATGAACATGCGCTGGGGCTTGCTGAGAAAACGCTGGGCGGCCTCTGAAACCCCGAAGGCCTGCAGGTAGGCTTTTACCTTGTTGTCCACGGTACAGTCTCCGGATCAGCGGGCGTTGGCGCGCGCGTGGAAGATGAAGCCGATGCTGTTCATCAGCAACTGCGCGGCAAGAATCGAGGTCACGCCTGCCGGGTCGTAGGCCGGGGCCACTTCCACCAGGTCCATGCCGACGATCCGCCCCTGGCTGCGCCGGGCCAGCGCCTGGATGATCTCCAGTACTTCGTAGTAGAAGAATCCGCCATGGCTCGGTGTGCCGGTACCTGGGGCGATGGACGGGTCGAAACCGTCGATGTCGATGGTGATGTAGTAGTCGCGGCCTTCGGGGATTTTCGCCATCACGCCTTCACAACCCAGGCGGCGCACGTCGCGTACCGAAAGGATCTGCGAGCCGGCGTCGCGCGCGGCATCGTAGTCATCGCGGTTGGAGGACGACACGTTGCGGATGCCCATCTGGGTCATGCCGACGATGTGGTCCAGCTCCGAGGCGCGGCGCAGTGGGCTGCCGTGGCCGTAGCGCACACCATGGCGCTCGTCGACGAAGTCCAGGTGGGCATCGAAGTGCACGATGTGGATCGGCCCATGCCCTTCGAAGGCCTTGATCACCGGCGCATGGATCGAGTGGTCACCGCCCAGCACCACCGGCATGGCGCCGGCCTTGAGAATCTGGCGCACGGCCGACTCGATGTTGGCATTGCTGCTGGCCATGTCGGTGTGCACGATATCGGCGTCACCGACATCGACCATGCGCAGTTGGTCATCGGTCAGGTAGGTGGCGTCATCTTCGAAGTCGTAGGCGCCGGCATGGCCGAACGAGAACAGGGTCGATGCCTCGCGAATGCCGCGCGGTCCGAAACGTGCGCCAGAGCGCCATTGGGTGCCCATGTCGTTGGGCGCACCGAGGATCGCCACATCGGCGTCGATGGCATCCCAGTCGGTGCAGATGGGCGATTTGGCGAAGGTGCAATGCCCGACGAAGGGCAGGTTCAGGCGGCCGGATTCATAACCGTGCTTTGCCATGTTCAGGTTTCTCCACTTATTGTTCTGGTCAGGAGACGGGGCGACTGCTCGACCGCCGTTGCAGCCACTATGGCGGCAGGCCAACAGCGGAAAAATGCGCAAGTGCAGATGCATACATCGGGCAACCCGAAGTATTCGCCCGAATGCCAAAGGCCCGCCGGCATTTCCAGGCGCCAGGCATTGCAGTGATCACGGGTGCGTGGTTAGCTTGAAAAAAAACAATGGCCGGACGCTCATATCAACCAGCGCGATGTGACGCAGCGATGTGAAGCACCGCCAGGAGGCCACAGTGATCCAGCTCCACGATGTCGATCTGAAGCTTCTCAGGGTGTTCACCACCATCGTCAGGTGCGGGGGCTTTTCCGCCGCGCAGGCAGCACTCAACGCCGGCCAGTCGACCATCAGCGAACAGATGACGCACCTGGAAACCCGCCTGGGGGTCAAGCTTTGCCAGCGCGGGCGCAGCGGCTTTCGCCTGACCGAACAGGGCGTGGCCATCCATGAGGCCACCTTGCGCCTGCTAAGCGCGGTGGAGAGCTTCTGCATGGATGCCGACGTGCTCAAGCAGCACATCAGCGGCAAGCTCAACCTGGGCATCATCGACTCCACCCTGACCGACAACGCCTCGCCCCTGCCGCGCACCACCCAGCGCTTTGTCTCACGCGGGCACGATGCCCACCTGCACATCTACATCGGCGCCCCGGCGGAGCTCGAAGAGCGGGTACTGGACAGCCGGCTGCACCTGGCCATCGGCCACTTCCCGTTGCGCGTGCCGGGGCTGTCGTACCTGCCGCTGTACGACGAAGCCCTGGGGCTCTACTGTGGCCGCCGCCATCCGCTGTATGCCAGCAAGGCGGCCAACGGGCGCCTGCTGGAAGAAGTTCGCCAGTGCCACATCGTCGTGCGTGGCTACATGCAGCAGTACGACCTGGAGCAACTGGGCATCAGCAAGGCCGCCGCAACCGTGGAGAACATCGAGGCAGCGGCGATCCTGATCATTTCCGGCGCCTACATCGGTTTCCTGCCCGTGCACTTCGCCGAGCAGTGGGTCAAGACCGGCGAAATGCGCCGCCTCGGCGCCAGCACACTGGACCTGACCTCCCCCTTCGATGTAATCACCCGGCGCGGCGTGTCGCCGCCACCGATCCTGCGGGCGTTTCTTGAAGACCTGAACACCTGCATCCACCAGGCTGGCGTCTGACCACGCTCGGCTTACCCTGTACTACGGCTTCCCGCAAGCTGCCCCTCGATCCAGTCGATGAAGGCACGCACCTGGGGCCGCTTCAACTGCTCCTTGCGGGCGACCAGGTAGTAGGCAAAGCGTGACGGCCAGGGCCGATCCACGGCCACCACCAGGCTGCCGTCACGCAGCCCCTCCTCGGCATGCTGCGCCTGGACCAGGGCAATGCCTTGACCGCTCGCAGCCGCGCGCAGCAACAGCAGCTCCTCGTCAAAGCTCGGCCCACGCCGGCTGCGGCTGTCAGGCTCGAAGCCGTGGGCCTGCAACCACAGCGTCCAGTCGGCACGGTCGGCATCCTGCAGCAGCGGGTACTGCAGGCAATCTACGGGTTCATCCAGTGCCGGCCCACTGGCGAGCAGCGCCGGGCTGCAAACGGGGAGCAGCACGGGCGCCAGCAAAGGCATCGACTGCAGCCCCGGGTAGTCGCCCAGGCCATGGCGCAGGGCAATGTCGACACGCTCACGCTGCAGGTCGACCAGTGCCGCGGTGGCCTCGACACGAACCTCGATACCAGGGTGCAGCGCGCTGAAGCTACTGAGGCGCGGCACCAGCCAGCTGGACGCGAAGGAAGGTTGCGTGCTGATGGTGAGGGTGCTGGCCCGTGCCAACGCTTCAAGGTCGAGCAAGGCGCTCTCGATTTCGCCGAAACCGCGCGAAACGCCGGGGTACAGGCCCGCCCCGGCCTCGGTGAGCTGCACGCCATGGCGGCTGCGTGTCAGCAGGGTGACGCCGAGGCGGTCCTCCAGCAGGCGAATCTGCTGGCTGATGGCTCCCGGCGTAACCCCCATGCGCTCGGCGGCAGCCTTCAGGCTGCCCAGGCGGGTGGTTTCGCTGAAGGCGCGCAAGGCAAGCAGTGGCAGAACGGCACCCATGGAATTCCTCGATTTAGAAAAACTAACGCTGGCACAAGAAGCAATCGTTTTAGTATCGCGCTCGATCTGCATAGCATAGCGCTCAGGCCAAACAACTTGCGTTAGTTTTCCTGAGGTTATTCGACATGCATGATCCCTCGCTGGTGCTGTACACCGACAGCTCACCCAACGGCTTCAAAGCCACCATCGCACTCGAAGAGATGGGCCTACCCTATCGCCTGGAGCATGTTCGCATCGAGCACGGCGATCATTTGCAACCGGGCTTTCTCGCGCTCAACCCGGCAGGCCGCATCCCGGTCTTGGTCGACCATGCTGCCAACATCGTGCTGTTCGAGTCTGCTGCCATTTTGCTGTACCTGGCACAGCTCAGCGGCCAATTGCTCGACCCCGCGCCGCAGCCGCGCTGGGCGGCGATCACCTGGTTGATGTACCACAGCGCCAGCATGGGGCCGCTGCTCGGCCAGCGCGTGCACTTCGAATGCTTCGAGGCCACGCCCAACCCTGCGGCGCTCAAGCGCTACCGCAGCCTTACCGAAGGCACCTTCAGCGTCCTCGACCAGCAGCTTGCCACCCAGCCATGGCTGGCCGGAGAGCGCTATTCGATCGCAGACATCGCGACCTTCGCCTGGCTGCACATCGCCGCCCTGGTGGGCTTCGACTTCAGCCCCCACCGCCACCTGACCCGCTGGTACCGCCTGGTCGAGCAACGCCCCGCCGTGCAACGGGGTATCCGCCTGCCCGCCCCGGCCACTGGCCCATGAAATCGCTCAATCAAGGAACGGCCATGAACCCTACAACCCCCACCTGCGGCGCCAACGCCAGCGCCTTCGCCCAGCACCCCGGCTACCGGCGCATGTTCGCGCCCGATCAACTGACCTTGGGCATCTTCATGCCGCTGCGTTTCTACGACGGCAACATGCAGGCACTGGCCGGGCAGGCACGGCTGGTCGGCGACATCGACCGCCTGGGCTTTGCTGCCGCCTGGGTGCGTGATGTGCCCTTGTTCGACCCGGCCTTCGGTGACGCCGGGCAGGTATTCGACCCGTTCACCTACCTGGCCTACCTGGCCGCGCAGACTCAGCGCATCGCCCTGGTGACCGGCAGCGCGATCTTCGCCTTGCGCCACCCGATCGACCTGGCCAAGGCCGCTGCCACCCTCGATACCCTGTCGGGTGGGCGCCTGGTGCTGGGCATCGCCTCGGGCGACCGGCCCGTGGAGTTTCCAGCCTATGGCTTGGACCACGACAGCCGCGGCGAACGCTTTGCGCAAAGCGTGGACTACTTCCGGCAACTGTTGGCCGAGCACCCTGGGCCGATCCAGTCGCCGCTGGGCCAACTCGGCAGCGCCCGGCTGCTGCCAAGGCCAGTGTCAGGGCGCATCCCATTGGTGGTGACCGGCTCGTCACGCCAAAGCCTGCAGTGGCTGGGCGAACACGCCGATGGCTGGCTCACTTACCCCGACGCCACCCATAACGTGCTTGGACCACGACGGTTGGCCGAAAAAATCCGCGCCTGGCGCGCAGCGATACCGGGCGGTGGTTTCCGCCCGCACATGACCAACGAATGGATCGACCTGGACGACGACCCGAACTTCCCGCGTACACCGCTGCAAGGCGGCTACGTGCTGCGCACCGGGCGCAACGGGTTGATCGACCTGCTCGGCGAGTGGCGCGAGGCCGGGGTCAACCATGCAGCATTGGGGGTGCAGATGGCGCGGCGCCCGGCCCAGGACATCCTTCAGGAACTGGCCGAAGAGGTACTGCCGCTGTTTCCGGCGCTGGCAGGGCCAGCACCGCATTCGCAGGACTGGTAGCGCGCTGCTCAGTTGCACAGTGGGTCGCGCAATGCATCGGCAGGCCAGTTGCATCAAGCGAAATGGATTGGGAACACCGCCAACAGGTATAGATAAATCCGACCATACCTTGGTCAAGATCAGATCAAGCATGGCAATCGCCCAAAATGAAAAAGGGCCGCGTACGGTGTGCGGCCCAGAGGCTCAGACGCTGCGGGTAACGCCGCCGTCGACCTTGATGTTCTGGCCGGTAATGTAGGCTGCCCCTTCGCTCGCCAGGAAGGCGATAGTGGCGGCAATCTCCTCACTCGTGCCATAGCGCTTAAGTGGCACACCTTCTCGACGCTGCTCGGTAGCAGGGAGACTGTCGATCCAACCCGGCAGCACGTTATTAATGCGAATGTTGTCAGCGGCGTACTTGTCAGCAAAGATTTTGCTGAACGACGCCAAACCGGCACGGAAAACTGCCGAGGTAGGGAAGAGTTCGCTTGGTTCGAACACCCATGCAGTAGAAATATTGATTATTGCACCGCCGCTCTGGCGCTGCATGTACGGCGTCACCAGTCGCGTAGGACGAATGACGTTGAGCAGGTAGGTCTCCATACCCAGGTGCCAGTCTTCGTCGCTGATCTCAAGGATCGGTGCCCGTGGGCCATGGCCGGCGCTGTTAACTAATACATCGATACGGCCCCATTTCTGAATGACTGCATCGACGAGGCGCTGCAGATCTTCGTTTGACTGATTACTGCCGGTTACGCCGATACCGCCTAACGCTTGCGCCAGGGCCTCCCCCTTGCCAGAGGAAGAAAGAATACCGACCTTGAAGCCGTCGGCAGCCAGTCTACGTGCTGCTGCCGCTCCCATGCCGCTACCACCGGCAGTCACTATTGCTACTTTTTCTACTGACATACATCCTCCTGAGTGAGGCGTGGATGGGTGGTTGGTGAAATGAGACTAACAGCGCTCAGCACCGCTCAGAGAGACAGCAACGCTTGTTCATGTCAGTAGATAATCTATAGCCTCGCCTGTTGTCATTGGAACAAGCCCTTGAGTCCGCGCGTGTCGATTACGGTATTTTGCGGGCCGATTGGCGTGCATGACGGGCCGCTATCGACCCATAGCGGTCGTTCGGAAAGGTCAGCAAATGGCCTGAAGCAGACGGTACGCGATAGGAGCGAGGTGCCGTCTTCGAAGTATTACCTCTCCAGGCCGAGTCACTAGGTCATCAAGCCCTAGCCGCAGGTTTGAGTCGGAAGCTGACGCCCATACGGTTGAACGCATTCATTGCGGCAATCGCCGCTGTCAGGTCAACAAGATCCTTTTCTGCAAACATCGCCGATGCGGCTGCATAAGCTTCGTCGGATACCTGTGTCTCGCTTACCCTGGTGACTTCTTCCGCCCAAGCCAGTGCTGAGCGCTCCTGATCCGAGAACAAATATTGCGCTTCATGCCATACCGGCACTAACAGCACCTTGTCCACTGACATACCTGCTTTGATCAGATCGCGTGAGTGAAGATCAATGCAATGAGCGCAGCCGTTGATTTGAGACACTCTGAGAAACACGAGGTGGATCAACGAGGCTGGCAAATTTGTCGCGGTGGTCACGAAATGATGCAGGCCGCCGAGGGCCTTAGCTGCACCAGGCGAAGCTTCAAACCAATTGAGACGATTCATGATTTCTTTTCCTTTGTATGAGCGATGAAGAGCGTGGCCGCTTGTTGGCATACGGCCCAGTTGAGATGCAAACCTTAACGCTTGGAGTAGATGTCGGCCCTGAAGCGGACTTTAGACTTGATCCACTCGACGGCTATGCCTAACAAAGTACGCCTGCACATCACCGTACCCTGTTGCCCTTCCAGTATTCAGTGACTCCCCCCCCTTGGCGGTACCCTCAACGGTGAAGTAATGCACCTGAGTGAGACCGATGGTGGCAAGGACGGCGGACAGGTAGGGGCGCAGAAAGTCCGGTTGACGGGCCTGTGGGCCGCTGATATAGCCCCCGCTAGCGATTGCGACGTAAACCGGACGATCCGTCAGATTTCCGACTTTGCCTTTGGCGGTGCCCAAAAACGTTTTGCCCACGCGTACCACGTGGTCGATCCACATCTTGAGTGGGGCGGGCACGCTATAGTTGTGCATCGGCGTGGCAATCAGCAGTACGTCGCATGCCTGTAGTTGGTCGATCAACTCGTCGGAACGGCTCAACGTACCCTTCTGACCGCTTGCTATGACTACGCGCTGATTGGCCAACGCCTGGGCGTAAGGCGAATCAACTGGGACCAAGGTGTTGAGGTCTAAATCGGTCAACTGGATACCCCTTCTGCCGGCCTGACTGGCCAAGGCAAATAGGATCTGCTGGGACAGTTTCAGACTTTCCGAAGCCTCTGCATTGGGGCTGGCGACCAGGCGAAGAATGCGCAAAGGAGCAAGTGGCTGTTGGGACGATGTCATGAGGTTTGCCTCCTTGGGTGTGCATGCGGGTTATGGCGTATCGAACTGTTTTTGAAAGCGCAGTGCACCCGTCAACAGGCCTTCACGGAAGTAGAAACGTTGCGCGCGGGCGTTGGCCAAACCCGTGTCGAGCACCAGGCGTGCACAACCGCTGGCGCGCGCCAGTCGTTCCAAGGCTTGCAATAAGCGCGACCCCCACTGGCCACCCCGCT
>Ga0213828_1000084_pt1 | contig 129741 bp, 137 predicted proteins | sample MC6MC0897MG_FD_180664 | JGI IMG/M metagenome (GOLD analysis project Ga0213828, IMG submission 180664) | Enriched soil aggregate microbial communities from Iowa State University, Ames, United States - MC6-MC0897-MG | ecosystem: Environmental > Terrestrial > Soil > Unclassified | place: USA...
GGGCGGGCAGTGTGCGGATTGTTTACCCGTGACATCGCCGAAACAAAGGCCATGCAGGTCAACCAATACGCCAGGGAAAGCCAGCATCCGCTACTCTGTGAAATCGAGAAGGACGGTTAATCGCCGACCACTTGGGTATGAGGTGAAGCTATGTTAAACCGCGAGCTCGAAGTCACCCTCAATCTGGCCTTCAAGGAGGCTCGTTCGAAACGTCATGAATTCATGACCGTCGAACATCTGCTGCTGGCACTCCTTGACAACGAGGCTGCCGCGACCGTTCTGCGCGCCTGTGGCGCCAATCTCGACAAACTCAAGCACGACCTGCAAGAGTTCATCGATTCCACCACGCCCCTGATTCCGGTCAACGATGAAGACCGCGAGACCCAGCCAACCCTAGGCTTCCAGCGTGTGCTGCAGCGTGCCGTGTTCCATGTGCAAAGCTCCGGCAAGCGCGAAGTGACCGGCGCCAACGTGCTGGTGGCGATCTTCAGCGAACAGGAAAGCCAGGCCGTGTTCCTGCTCAAGCAGCAGAGCGTGGCCCGGATCGACGTGGTCAACTACATCGCCCATGGCATTTCCAAGGTGCCGGGCCATGGCCCGAACACTGAAGGCGACCAGGAAATGCAGGACGAGGACGGTGGCGAAACGTCATCGTCGAGCAACCCGCTGGATGCTTACGCCAGCAACCTGAACGAGCTGGCCCGCGCCGGGCGCATCGACCCGCTGGTCGGGCGCGAGCAGGAGGTCGAGCGCGTCGCGCAGATTCTGGCGCGTCGGCGCAAGAACAACCCGCTGCTGGTGGGTGAGGCCGGGGTGGGCAAAACTGCCATTGCCGAAGGCCTGGCCAAGCGTATCGTCGACGGTCAGGTGCCTGACCTGCTGGCCCAGAGCGTGGTGTACTCCCTCGACCTGGGTGCGCTGCTGGCCGGCACCAAGTACCGTGGCGACTTCGAGAAGCGTTTCAAGGCGCTGCTCGGCGAGCTGCGCAAACGCCCGCAGGCGATCCTGTTCATCGATGAGATCCACACCATCATCGGTGCCGGTGCGGCGTCTGGTGGGGTCATGGATGCATCCAACCTGCTCAAGCCGCTGCTGTCGTCTGGCGACATTCGCTGCATTGGCTCGACTACCTTCCAAGAGTTTCGCGGCATCTTCGAGAAGGACCGTGCCCTGGCGCGACGCTTCCAGAAGGTCGATGTCAGCGAGCCTTCGGTGGAAGACACCGTGGGCATCCTGCGCGGGCTCAAGGGCCGGTTCGAGAGCCATCACAACATCGAGTACAGCGACGAAGCCCTGCGCGCCGCCGCCGAGCTGGCCTCGCGCTACATCAATGACCGGCACATGCCGGACAAGGCCATCGACGTGATCGACGAGGCGGGTGCCTACCAGCGCCTGCAGCCAGAGGCGAACCGGGTCAAACGCATCGACGTGCCGCAAGTTGAAGACATCGTCGCCAAGATTGCACGGATTCCGCCGAAGCATGTCAGCAGCTCCGACAAGGAACTGTTGCGTAACCTGGAGCGTGACCTGAAGCTGACCGTGTTCGGGCAGGACCCTGCCATCGACTCGCTGTCGACCGCGATCAAGCTGTCTCGTGCTGGGCTCAAGGCACCCGACAAGCCGGTCGGCTCGTTCCTGTTCGCCGGGCCTACCGGTGTCGGCAAGACCGAAGCGGCGCGGCAGCTGGCCAAGGCGCTGGGCGTAGAGCTGGTGCGCTTCGACATGTCCGAGTACATGGAGCGGCATACCGTTTCGCGCCTGATCGGTGCCCCGCCCGGTTATGTCGGGTTCGACCAGGGTGGCCTGTTGACCGAGGCAATCACCAAGCAGCCGCATTGCGTCCTGCTGCTGGACGAAATCGAGAAGGCCCACCCGGAAGTCTTCAACCTGCTGCTGCAGGTGATGGACCATGGCACGCTGACCGACAACAACGGGCGCAAGGCGGACTTCCGTAACGTGATCCTGATCATGACCACCAACGCCGGGGCTGAAACCGCGGCGCGGGCTTCGATCGGTTTTACCCATCAGGACCATGCGTCCGATGCCATGGAAGTCATCCGCAAGAGCTTCACACCGGAGTTCCGTAACCGTCTGGACACCATCATCCAGTTTGGCCGCCTGAGCCACGAGACGATCAAGAGCATCGTCGACAAGTTCCTCATCGAGCTGCAGGCCCAGCTGGAAGACAAGCGTGTGCTGCTGGAAGTCAGTGATGACGCCCGCGGCTGGCTGGCGGCCTCGGGCTACGATGTGCAGATGGGTGCGCGGCCAATGGCGCGGCTGATCCAGGACAAGATCAAGCGGCCACTGGCCGAGGAGATCCTGTTTGGCGAGCTGGCCGAACATGGTGGCGTGGTGCACGTCGACCTGCGCGATGGCGAACTGGTGTTCGACTTCGAGACCACGGCTGAGGTGGCGTGACAGTGGGGCCGCTATGCGGCCCTTTCTCACCGTACCTACAGGTTGCCGCGATCCTGTAGGAGCGGCCTTGCGTCGCGAAAGGAGGGCAAAACCCTCCCAGTTCTCCAAGCCAAAAAAAAGCCCGGCACATGGCCGGGCTTTTTCATGGCTTGGGCTTAGCGCGCACGGTAAGTGATGCGGCCTTTGCTCAGGTCGTAAGGTGTCAGTTCGACGCGGACCTTGTCGCCAGTGAGAATACGAATGTAGTTCTTGCGCATCTTTCCGGAGATGTGCGCGGTTACGACGTGCCCGTTTTCCAACTCCACGCGGAACATGGTGTTGGGCAGGGTGTCGACGACAGTACCTTCCATTTCGAAGCTGTCTTCTTTCGACATGCAGTTGAGCCCTCGGTGTCCAGTGTTGGCCCGACGCATAACCGCACCGGGCAAAAAAGTGGCGTGGATTATGCCGGAAAATAGTGTTTCAAGCCAATGCTTTCAGTTGAGGGTGACCCAGCGCTGGTTGATCAGCAGCTCGATGGGGCGATACTGCGTCTTGTAGTTCATCTTCTTGCAGTTCTTGATCCAGTAACCGAGGTAAACCGCCTCAAGATTCTGGCGCAGGGCTTCGGTGATCTGCCAGAGGATGGCGAAACGGCCCAGGCTGCGGCGCTCTTCATCGGGCTCGTAGAAGGTGTACACCGCCGACAGGCCGTTAGGCAGCAGGTCGCACACCGCCACCGCCAGCAGGCGCCCTGCCAGGCGGAACTCGTAGAACCAGCAGAACGGCAGGTCGCGCACCAGGAAGGTGGAGAACTGGTCGCGGCTGGGCGGGTACATGTCGCCGTCGGCGTGACGGGTCTCGATGTAGCGCCGGTACAGGTCGAAGTACTCTTCCTTGAATGCCGGGCGTGCCGCGGTCACGGTCAGGTCGGCGTTGCGCTTGAGGATGCGGCGCTGCTGGCGGTTGGGGATGAAGCGCGCCGTCGGAATGCGCGCCGGCACGCAGGCATTGCAGTTTTGGCAGTGGGGGCGGTAAAGGTGGTCGCCGCTGCGCCGAAAACCCATTTCAGACAGGTCGGCATAGACGTTCACGTCCATCGGCTGGCTGGGGTCGAGAAACAGCGTGGTGGCCTGCTCCTCGGGCAGGTAGCTGCAGGAGTGGGGCTGAGTGGCATAGAACTTCAACCGCGCCAACTCTGTCATGATCAACCCCTTCGGTGAGACTTTGCCTTTAAGTGTAAGCCAGCTCTGGGAACTCGCCTAGGGAACCCAGGTGGCGCTGTTGGGCTGGTCGAGGTAGCGCGCGAGGTACCCGGCGAACTCGGCGCGGCTGATGGCGCGGGCGCCAAGGCTGTGCAGGTGGTTGGTCGGCATCTGGCAGTCGATCAGGACAAAACCGGCCTGGCGCAGGTGCGTGACCAGCGTGACGAAGCCGACCTTGGAGGCATTGTCGGCACGGCTGAACATCGACTCGCCGAAGAACAGGCGGCCCATGGCCAGGCCGTACAGGCCGCCGACCAGCTCACCGTCCTGGCGCACTTCCACTGAATGGGCATGGCCGCGACGGTGCAGCTCGCAGTAGGCGGCGCGCATGGTGTCGGTGATCCAGGTGCCGTCGGCATAGTCGCGGGGTGCGGCGCAGGCGGCGATCACGGCGGCGAAGTCGGTGTCGAAGGTGACCTGGTAGTGGCCCTGGCGGATGAACTTGGCCAGCGAGCGCGAGACGTGCAGCTCATCTGGCAACAGCACCGTGCGGGGGTTGGGTGACCACCAGAGGATCGGCTGGCCCTCCTGGTACCAAGGGAAGCAGCCATGGCGGTAGGCCTGCACCAGGCGTTCGGGGCTCAGGTCGCCGCCGGCGGCGAGCAGGCCGTTGGGTTCATGCAGGGCCTTTTCCAGGGGCGGGAAGGTCAGCGAGTCGCGGGTCAGCCAGGTGAGCATGGTCTATTGTGCGGTGGGGGAGGGGAGCGGCCAGCATGGCGCGGCTGAAAAGCAGGGTCAATCGCTGTCGTTCATTCGCCAAGGTACGGGCAACCGTTTAGGTAATTTCCTACACATTCATGAGGCCACAGGCACCATCCGGGACATTTGCTGTCATACCTGTGCAAAAACACAGCATAAGCCTTTGTCACAAAAGAAAATGCATGCTCAAATTGCAGCTAAGTGAAAGTAGCCCCCTCAAGCCCATGTGCGGCGCGCCGTCATGGCGGCTGACGGGCAGTAATGTTAAAAGTAGTGGTTCATTGGCCATGCATTGGCCGATCACTATTGGACGCGCAGCACGCGCAGGAATAGACGCGTTTTGAAGAAATCCACCGCAACTCCAGCTCCCTTGCCAGTGCCCCTGTGGCGGCAGCAGCTGCACTATCGCCTGAAGGAAGGTGCGTTGATCGCCGTCGGCGCCATGTGCCTGTACCTGTGGATGGCGCTGCTGACCTACGACACGTCCGACCCTGGCTTCAGCCACACCAGCAACGTCGACCAGGTGCAGAACGCCGCCGGGCGAGCAGGGGCCTACTTCGCCGACATCCTGTTCATGGTGCTGGGCTATTTCGCCTACATCTTCCCGCTGCTGCTGGCGATCAAGACCTTGCAGATCTTCCGCGAACGCCACCAAGCCTGGGAATGGAGCGGCTGGCTGTTCTCCTGGCGGCTCATCGGGCTGGTGTTCCTGGTGCTGTCGGGCGCGGCCCTGGCGCATATCCATTTCCACCCGCCGGCGAGCATACCGTTCTCTGCCGGGGGCGCCCTGGGCGAAAGCCTGGGCGAGCTGGCGCGCAACCTGCTGAACGTGCAGGGCAGCACGCTGATGTTCATTGCCTTGTTCCTGTTTGGCCTGACGGTGTTCACCGACCTGTCCTGGTTCAAGGTGATGGACCTTACCGGCAAGATCACCCTTGACCTGTTCGAACTGGTGCAAGGCGCCGCCAACCGCTGGTGGGAAGCCCGCAACGAGCGCAAGCGCCTGGAGGCGCAGTTGCGCGAGGTCGATGAACCTGACTTCGGCGTGGCGCCCATGGTGGCCCAGAAGCGCGACCCGGCCAAGCCACAGCTGCGCGAGCGCAGCGTCGAGCGTGACGATGTGCCCGCCCGGCCTGTAGCCGCGCCGCCTGCTGCGCCGCGTGAACCCGTGGTGGCGCGTGAGGCCGTGGTGCCCCGCGAGCAACCTGCGGCCCCGGTAATCGTCCCGCCCGCGCCGGCCAAGGCGCCGGAACCGAGCAAGCGGGTGATGAAGGAGAAGCAGGCGCCGCTGTTCGTCGACAGCGCCGTGGAAGGCACGTTGCCGTCCATTTCCATCCTCGACCCGGCCGAGCAGAAGAAGATCGAGTACTCGCCAGAATCCCTGGCCGGCGTCGGCCAGCTGCTGGAAATCAAGCTCAAGGAATTCGGCGTGGAAGTCTCGGTGGACTCCATCCACCCAGGCCCGGTCATTACCCGTTACGAGATCCAGCCAGCGGCCGGGGTAAAGGTCAGCCGTATCGCCAACCTGGCCAAGGACCTGGCGCGCTCACTGGCAGTGACCAGCGTACGGGTGGTCGAGGTGATCCCGGGCAAAACCACTGTGGGTATCGAGATCCCCAACGAAAACCGGCAGATGGTGCGCTTCTCCGAAGTGCTGTCGTCGCCGCTGTTCGACGAATCCAAATCACCGGTCGCGCTGGCCCTGGGCCACGACATCGGCGGCAAGCCGGTCATCACCGACCTGGCCAAGATGCCGCACCTGCTGGTCGCCGGTACCACTGGCTCCGGTAAGTCGGTGGGTGTGAACGCGATGATCCTGTCGATCCTGTTCAAGTCCGGGCCCGAAGATGCGCGGCTGATCATGATCGACCCGAAGATGCTCGAACTGTCGATCTACGAAGGCATCCCGCACCTGCTGTGCCCGGTGGTCACCGACATGAAGGATGCCGCCAACGCGCTGCGCTGGAGCGTTGCCGAGATGGAGCGGCGTTACAAACTGATGGCCGCCATGGGTGTGCGTAACCTGGCCGGCTTCAACCGCAAGATCAAGGATGCCCAGGAAGCCGGCGAGGTCATTCACGACCCGCTGTACCGCCGCGAGAGCATGGACGACGAGCCGCCAGCACTGAAGACCCTGCCGACCATCGTGGTAGTGGTGGACGAGTTTGCCGACATGATGATGATCGTCGGCAAGAAGGTCGAAGAGCTGATCGCGCGTATCGCCCAGAAGGCGCGGGCTGCCGGTATTCACCTGATCCTCGCCACCCAGCGTCCGTCGGTTGACGTGATCACTGGCCTGATCAAGGCCAACATCCCGACCCGCATGGCGTTCCAGGTGTCGAGCAAGATCGACTCGCGCACCATCATCGACCAAGGCGGTGCCGAGCAGTTGCTTGGCCACGGTGACATGCTGTACATGCCACCGGGCACCAGCCTGCCGATTCGCGTGCATGGCGCGTTCGTTTCCGACGACGAAGTGCACCGCACGGTGGAGGCCTGGAAGCTACGTGGCGCGCCGGACTACAACGACGACATCCTCAACGGCGTCGAAGAGGCTGGCAGCGGCTTCGAAGGCGGTGGTGGTGGCGGTGACGGCGACGATTCGGAAAGCGATGCGCTGTATGATGAGGCGGTGCAATTCGTGCTAGAAAGCCGTCGAGCCTCCATTTCGGCGGTGCAGCGCAAGCTGAAGATCGGCTACAACCGCGCCGCACGCATGATCGAGGCGATGGAGATGGCCGGTGTGGTCACCCCCATGAACAGCAACGGCTCGCGGGAAGTGATTGCCCCAGGCGGCCCGCGCGATTGATGAACACATTGCCGGGCGCCTCGAGGGCGCCTGGTTCATAGACTGCCCTACGAGGATTTCCATGCGCGCGATTCGCATGCTGTTGGTTTCTGCCCTGGCCATGGGCTCTGTGTCGGCCCACGCCGGCGAGCTGGACGTAAAGCGCCTGACCCAGTTGCTGGAAAAGTCGCAAACCATCGATGCCAAGTTCTCTCAACTGACGTTGGGTGCTGATGGCACCAGCCTGCAGGAAACTGCCGGGCAGATGACCGTGAAGCGCCCGGGCCTGTTCTACTGGCATACCGATGCCCCGCAGGAGCAGGTGGTGGTGTCCGATGGCAAGATGGTCACCCTGTGGGACCCGGACCTGGAACAGGCCACCATCAAGAAGCTCGATGTGCGCCTGAACCAGACCCCGGCGTTGTTGCTGTCCGGTGACGTGTCGAAGATCAGCCAGAGCTTCGATATCGACTCCAAGGAGCAGGGCGAAGTGATGGACTTCACCTTGAAGCCGAAAACCAAGGACACCCTGTTCGACTCGCTGCGTGTTTCGTTCCGCAAGGGCCTGATCAATGACATGCAACTGATCGACAGCGTCGGCCAGCGCACCAACATCCTGTTCACCGGGGTGAAGGCCAACCAGGCGGTGCCGGACAGCAAGTTCAAGTTCGATGTCCCGAAAGGCGCGGACATCATCCAGGAGTAAGCGGAGCCCGTGATGGACCTGTTTCGAAGCGAACCCGTCGCCCAGCCCCTGGCTGCTCGCCTGCGCCCGTCCAACCTGGACGAGTACGTCGGCCAGGAGCACCTGCTGGCGCGCGGCAAGCCGCTGCGCGAGGCGCTGGAGCAGGGGGCTTTGCACTCGATGATCTTCTGGGGCCCGCCCGGGGTCGGCAAGACCACCCTGGCGCGGTTGCTGGCGCAGTTCTGTGATGCCCACTTCGAAACCGTCTCGGCGGTGCTGGCGGGGGTCAAGGAAATTCGCCAGGCGGTCGAGGTGGCCAAGCAGCAGGCGGCCCAGTATGGCCGTCGGACCATCCTGTTCGTCGACGAAGTGCACCGCTTCAACAAGTCCCAGCAGGACGCTTTTCTGCCCTATGTGGAAGATGGCACGCTGATCTTCATCGGCGCCACCACTGAAAACCCCTCCTTTGAGCTGAACAATGCCTTGCTCTCGCGGGCGCGGGTGTATGTGCTCAAGAGCCTGGACGAGCCGGCCCTGCGCAAGTTGGTCGACCGGGCCCTCAGCGAGGAGCGCGGCCTGGGCCAGCACAACCTGCGGGTTGGCGACGAGGCCTTCAAGATGCTCATGGCTGCCGCCGACGGCGATGGCCGACGCATGCTCAATTTTCTCGAAAATGCCTCGGACCTGGCTGAAGATGGCAGCGAAATTGCTGTCGAGCTGCTGCAAAGCCTGCTCGGCGACAGCCGCCGCCGTTTCGATAAAGGGGGCGAGGCGTTCTATGACCAGATCTCGGCGCTGCACAAGTCGGTGCGCGGCTCCAACCCCGATGCGGCCTTGTACTGGTTCGCGCGCATGCTCGATGGTGGCTGCGACCCGCTGTACATCGCCCGCCGCGTGGTGCGCATGGCCAGCGAAGACATCGGCAACGCCGACCCTCGTGCCTTGAGCCTGTGCCTGTCGGCCTGGGACGTGCAAGAGCGCCTGGGCAGTCCCGAGGGTGAGCTGGCAGTCGCCCAGGCCATCACCTATATCGCCTGCGCGCCGAAGAGCAACGCGGTGTACATGGGCTTCAAGACCGCCCTGCGCGAGGCCGCCGAGCACGGCTCGCTGGAGGTGCCGCTGCACCTGCGCAACGCCCCGACCAAATTGATGAAGCAACTGGGCTATGGCGATGAGTACCGCTACGCCCATGACGAGCCCGATGCCTACGCGGCGGGTGAAGATTACTTCCCCGACCAGCTTGAACCCCGCCAGTACTATCAGCCCGTCCCCCGTGGCCTGGAGCTGAAGATCGGCGAGAAGCTTCGGCACCTGGCCGAGCTGGATCGCAGCAGCCCCCGGCAACGGAGAAAACCGTGATTGCACTGATCGCCGCCGTCAGTGCGGGCGGTGTCGCCGGCACGTTGCTGCGCTTTGCCACCGCGAACTGGGTGGTTGCCCACTGGCCACGGCACTTCTATCTCGGTACGCTGGCGGTCAACCTGATCGGCTGCCTGCTGATCGGCCTGCTCTACGGCCTGTTCTTGCACAAGCCGATGGTGCCGGCCGAGCTGCGCGCCGGCCTGATGGTCGGCTTTCTTGGCGGCTTGACGACGTTTTCCTCTTTTTCGCTCGATACCGTACGCCTCATGGAAAGCGGGCAGATGCCCCTGGCTTTGGGCTATACCGGTATCAGCGTGGTGGGCGGGCTGCTCGCGACCTGGGCCGGCCTGTCCCTGACCCGATTCTGAACCAACACTTACATATAACGAGAGAACGATATGCTCGATTCCAAACTGTTACGCGGCCAACTTCAGGAAGTGGCGGATCGCCTGGCCTCCCGTGGCTTCAGCCTGGATGTCGCGCGCATCGAATCACTGGAAGAGCGCCGCAAGGCGGTGCAGACCCGCACCGAGCAGCTGCAGGCCGAGCGTAACGCCCGCTCCAAGTCCATCGGCCAGGCCAAGGCAAAAGGCGAGGACATCGCGCCGCTGATGGCCGATGTCGAGCGCATGGCCAATGAGCTGGCAGCCGGCAAGGTCGAACTGGACGGCATCCAGGCTGAACTGGACGCCATCCTGCTGACCATCCCCAACCTGCCGGACGCCAGCGTGCCGGTCGGCGCCAGCGAAGACGACAACGTCGAAGTGCGCCGTTGGGGCACGCCGACAGCGTTCGACTTCGAAATCAAGGACCACGTCGCCCTGGGCGAGGTCAGCGGTGGCCTGGACTTCGAAGCCGCTGCCAAGCTGTCTGGCGCACGCTTTGCCGTGCTGCGTGGCCCGATCGCCCGCCTGCACCGCGCCCTGGCGCAGTTCATGATCAACCTGCACACCGGCGAGCACGGCTACGAAGAACACTACACCCCGTACCTGGTACAGGCACCGGCCCTGCAGGGTACCGGCCAGTTGCCCAAGTTCGAGGAAGACCTGTTCAAGATCACCCGTGAAGGCGAAGCCGACTTCTACCTGATCCCGACGGCCGAGGTTTCGCTGACCAACCTGGTCGCGGGTGAAATCCTCGATGCCAAGCAGCTGCCGCTCAAGCTGGTCGCCCACACCCCGTGCTTCCGCAGTGAAGCCGGCGCTTCGGGCCGTGATACTCGCGGCATGATCCGCCAGCATCAGTTCGACAAGGTCGAGATGGTGCAAGTGGTCGAGCCGTCCAAGTCGATGGAAGCCCTGGAAGGCCTGACAGGCAACGCCGAGCGTGTGCTGCAACTGCTGGAGCTGCCGTACCGCGTACTGGCGCTGTGCACCGGCGACATGGGCTTTGGTGCGGTGAAGACCTACGACCTGGAAGTGTGGGTGCCAAGCCAGGACAAGTACCGCGAGATCAGCTCCTGCTCCAACTGCGGTGACTTCCAGGCCCGTCGCATGCAAGCCCGCTGGCGCAACCCGGAAACCGGCAAGCCAGAGCTGGTGCACACCCTCAACGGCTCTGGCCTGGCGGTAGGCCGCACCCTGGTGGCGGTCCTTGAGAACTATCAGCAGGCCGACGGTTCGATCCGTGTGCCTGAGGTGCTCAAGCCGTATATGGGTGGCGTCGAGGTCATCCGCTAAATGGATTACCTGCCACTGTTCCACAAGCTGCAGGGCGGCCGGGTACTGGTTGTCGGTGGCGGTGAAATTGCCTTGCGCAAGGCGCGCCTGCTGGCTGATGCCGGCGCCGCGCTGCGCGTGGTGGCGCCCGAGGTTGATGGCCAATTGGCTGCATTGGCCCGGGAAGGTGGCGGTGAGGTGCTGGTGCGCGGTTATCAGGCGTCCGACCTGGTCGGTTGCCGGCTGGTGATCGCGGCCACCGACGACCCTGGGCTCAACGCCCAGGTGTCGGCCGATGCCCAGTCGCTCAACCTGCCGGTCAATGTGGTGGATGCGCCGGCCCTGTGCACGGTGATCTTCCCGGCCATCGTCGACCGCTCGCCGTTGGTGGTGGCTGTCTCCAGTGGCGGTGATGCGCCGGTCTTGGCGCGCTTGATCCGCGCCAAGCTGGAGGCGTGGATCCCTTCGGCGTACGGCGAACTGGCCGGGTTGGCCGCGCGTTTCCGGCACCAGGTCAAACGCCTGTACCCGGACGTCAACCAGCGTCGCGGTTTCTGGGAAAACGTATTCCAGGGCCCGGTTGCCGAACGCCAGCTGGCCGGGCAGGGCGCCGAGGCCGAGCGCTTGTTGCAGGCGATGGTCGAGGGTGCGCCGGTGCAGCAGGGCGGTGAGGTGTATCTGGTAGGCGCGGGGCCGGGCGATCCGGACTTGCTGACCTTCCGTGCCTTGCGCCTGATGCAGCAGGCCGATGTAGTGCTGTACGACCGCCTGGTGGCCCCGGCCATCATCGAGATGTGCCGGCGTGATGCCGAGCGTATCTACGTGGGCAAGCGCCGCGCCGAGCATGCCGTGCCGCAGGACCAGATCAACCGTCTACTGGTCGACCTGGCCAAGCAGGGCAAGCGTGTGCTGCGGCTCAAGGGTGGCGATCCGTTCATCTTTGGGCGGGGTGGCGAGGAGATCGAGGAACTGGCCGAGCAGGGCATCCCGTTCCAGGTGGTACCGGGTATTACTGCGGCCAGTGGTTGCTCTGCCTACGGCGGCATCCCGCTGACCCATCGCGATTATGCGCAGTCGGTGCGCTTCGTGACCGGGCACCTGAAGGACGGGACCAGTAACCTGCCTTGGAATGACCTGGTGGCGCCGAACCAGACCCTGGTGTTCTACATGGGGCTGGTGGGCTTGCCGACCATTTGCGCCGAGCTGATTCGTCATGGGCGTGCGGCCAGCACACCTGCGGCGCTGGTGCAGCAGGGGACGACGCGTAATCAGCGGGTGTTCACCGGTACCCTGGCGGATTTGCCGGGCCTGGTCGCCCGGCATGAAGTGCATGCGCCGACCCTGGTGATTGTCGGGGAAGTGGTGCAGTTGCGTGAGAAGCTGGCTTGGTTTGAAGGGTCGCAACAAAGCTGAAATCGAACGGGGCCGCTTTGCGGCCCCGGCGTTATCAGCTATTAAGCCATATCCCACGCCCCGCCAAACGCTCCCGATCATGCGCCAGGCCAAACTCCTGCAGCGGCCCCTTGGGCACGATCCCATTCGGGTTGATGGTCTTGTGGCTCATGTAATAGTGCTTCTGGATGTGCTCCATATCCACCGTCTGCGCCACCCCTGGCCACTGGTACAGCTCGCGCAACCAGTTTGACAGGTTCGGGTAATCGGCCAGGCGCCGCAGGTTGCACTTGAAGTGCCCGTGATACACCGCGTCGAAGCGCACCAGTGTGGTGAACAGGCGCACATCGGCCTCGGTCAGGTACTCACCAGCCAGGTACCGCTGGCGGCTCAGCAGCGCTTCCAGATGAGCCAGCTCATTGAACACCTCGTCGAATGCCGCTTCGTACGCGTCCTGCGTCGTGGCGAAACCTGCGCGGTATACGCCATTGTTAACCGCTGGGTAGATCCGCTCGTTCAGTGCATCGATCGTTGGGCGCAACGGCTCTGGGTACAGGTCCAGGCGATTGCCGGTCAACTCGTCGAAGGCACTGTTGAAGATGCGGATGATCTCGGACGATTCGTTGTTGACGATGCGCTTCTCTTTCTTGTCCCAGAGCACCGGCACGGTGACACGCCCAGTGTAATGCGGGTCATCCTGGGTATAGCGTTGGTGCAGGAACTCGAGGCCGTCGAGGTGATCGCCGCTGGAGCCCTGCTGCTGGTCGAAGGTCCAGCCGTTTTCTTGCATCAGCCAGCTCACCACCGACACATCGATAAGCGGCTCCAGGCCCTTGAGCGCACGCACGATCAGGGTGCGGTGGGCCCATGGGCAAGCCAGCGAGACGTACAGGTGATAGCGGCCGGCTTCAGGCGCGGGCAGGGAGTTGCGGCGCTGGGCGTTTTCGCGTTTAAAGGCACCGTCTTTGCCTGTTTCATACCACTGGTCGTGCCAGCGGCCGTCGATCAAAAGGCCCATGCTGAGCTCCTTGGAACAAAGTTGTTTGTCGTTGGAGCCCAGTCTAGGGAATATCGTTCGAACAAATAGCGCAAAGACTCGGGGTCTTTGATCGATTAAATCGATGTGTTGCGTTCGCTCCAGTAACGGCGCGCGGTGGCGAAGGCGTCTTCACGATGCTGGCCAAGGCCGCGCAGGGCCAAAGCCATGGTGGCGACCACCGCCATTTCGCCGTAACTGTCCTCGGCATCACCTTGCCACACGGCAAGCAGCTGCTGCGGTTGCAGGCTAGGCGGTTTGACGTGACGCCGTTCGCTCAGGGCTGGCCACTCTTCATCCCAGGCCTCGCCAGCGGTGGTGCCGTAGAGGTGGCTGATGACGTCGGGGTTGACTTCGATTTCGCCGCCGTCGCCCTTGATCACCACGGCGTGGTCGCCGAGCAGGCGGCTGGCTTCGCGGTGCACCGCCTGGTAGCCCGGGTGGAAGATGCTCTGCAGGCCGCAGCGTGCGCCCAGCGGGTTGAGTACCCGTGCCAGCGAATGAATCGGCGACCGCAGGCCCAGGGTGTTGCGCAGATCAATCATGCGTTGCAACTGCGGCGCCCAGTCCTGCAGCGGGAAGAACGCCAGGCGCTGCTGGTCGAGCGCGGTACCGACTGCCGACCAGTCACGGCACAGTGGGATGTGCAGCAGTGCAAGCAGTTGTTCGGTGTACATGCGCCCGGCGGTATGGGCACCGCCACCATGCATCAGGATACGCACGCCGTTGTTGGCCAGGCACTTGGCGGCCAGCAGGTACCAGGGCAGGTGACGTTTCTTGCCGGCATAGGTGGGCCAATCCAGGTCCACGGCGATGTGCGGGGCCTGCAGGTGCGCGCGCAGGGCCTCGGTGAAGCCGGCCAGTTCCTCGGCGCTTTCTTCCTTGTGGCGTAGCAGCATCAGGAAGGCACCCAGTTGAGCGTCTTCGACCTTGTCCTCCAACAGCAAGGTCATTGCTGCATGGGCTTCCTCGCGGGTCAGGCCGCGCGCGCCGCGCTTGCCTTTGCCAAGTATGCGCACGAATTCGGCGAACGGGTGTTCGGCGGGGGTTTGCAGGGTGAGCGGGCGTGGTTCGATCATATGCAGTTGGTCGGCTTGGGCAGGCCCGCCAGCTTGGCGGCAAGTTTGGCGGGAGTGCCGTTGAACAGGCGGTTCAGGTGCGCGCTGTTGCCCTTTTCGGGCCCCAGCTTGAGGGCGGTGTACTTGATCAGTGGGCGTGTGGCCGGGGAGAGCTGGAATTCCTGGTAGAACTGGCGCAGCAGTTCGAGGATTGCCCAGTGGTCCTCGGTCAACGGGATGCCTTCGCGTGCGGCGAGGGCATTGGCAACGGCCGGTGACCAGTCTTGCAGGTCGACCAGAAAACCGTCTTTGTCCAAGGCAATCGGCTGATCACCAACATTGAGGGTACTCATAACCAGCTGTTGACCTTGTCGTAATGCAGTGACAGCTGGACGAATGCGGCGTAGTCCACGGGCGTGGCCAGGTGGTTGGCAACTGCGCGGGCTTGTAGGTCTTCGTCGAGGGCGAACAGGCGCTGGCTGAGGTTTGCGCCCTGCAACAGGCGCTGTGGTTCGCTGCCGGCGTGCAGTGCATAGACCGCATCGCCACACAGCAGCAGTGCATCGTCGGCACCTAGCAGGCGCAGGCAGCTGGCCAGCCGGTTGTCGCCAAAGGGCGAATGGGCAATTACATGCAGGGTCGTCATCAGAGCGTTACCACCTGGTCGAAACGGGCGATCAATGCAGCCAGGGCCGCGTCGTCCAGCACTTGTACGGGCAGTTCCAGGGTGTCGGCTGCCAGGCCGCGCTGGCGCAAGCTGTGGCTGCAGGCGAACAGTGCTTCTACGCCGAACATCGGCAAGGCCTGCAGGTTGGCGCCAAGGTTTTTCTGTTGCAGGGCGGTGGGCTGCTGGCCTGGGGCAAGCTGGAACACACCGTCATCGAGGAACAGCATGCCCAGCGGCAGGTCGAACGCGCCCCCGGCCAATGCGATGTCCAGCGCTTCGCGGGCCGATGGGCCGTTCCAGGGGGCCTGGCGGCTGATGATCAACAAGGACTTGGCCATTTCAATCGCCTCCGAAGCAGATCAGGCGATCGGCACTCTGCGCCGCCTCGTGCAGTTGGCCGAGCCCCGACAGCTCCCAGGGCTTGGGCAGGTTCGCGGCCGGGCGTTGATAGCGGCTGGCCTCGGCTTCGTCGAGCACGCCACGGCGCAGGGCGGCGGCAATGCACACCACAGCGTCCAGTTGGTGGCTGTCGATGAAGGTGCGCCATTGGGCGGCGACATCCAGCTCATCCTGAGGGGTAACCACATTGGCCGAGGCACTGTGTACCCCGTCCTGGTAGAAGAACAGCCGGGCAATCTCATGCCCGCCGGCCAGCACCGCCTCGGCAAAGCGCAGCGCGCGGCGCGAGGAGGGCGCATGGGCCGGGGAAAATACCGCGATAGCGAATTTCATGGACAACTCATGCAAGGGAATGCCGCCATGATAAAGCAAAAAAGCCCATCCCCGCTCATGCAAGGGCCTTGTGGCCTTCCGCAAAGGGGTGGGCTTTTCAACTGAGGCGCCGAGTGATCAGGCGCGCTCTTTACTCTCTGGCAGGAACCAGTTCAGTACCAAGGCGCAGATACCGCCGGTAGCGACGCCGGACTCCAGCACATTGCGGATCGCCGCTGGCATGTGGGCCAGAAACTCTGGCACCTGAGCCACACCCAGGCCCAGCGCCAGCGATACCGCGATGATCAGCAGGGCGCGACGGTCCAGCTGAGTGCTGGCCAGAATGTTGATGCCCGAGGCCGCTACCGCGCCGAACATGACCATGGCTGCGCCACCGAGCACCGGCTCCGGTACCGCCTGGATCACCCCGGCAACCGATGGGAACAAGCCCAGCAGCACCAGCATGACAGCGATCCAGATGCCGATGTGGCGGCTGGCGATGCCGGTCAGCTGGATAACGCCATTGTTCTGGGCAAAGATCGAGCTGGGGAAGGTGTTGAACAGGCCAGCCAGCAGCGAGTTGGCGCCGTTGACCAGCACCCCGCCCTTGATCCGTTGCATCCACACCGGGCCTTCGACTGGCTGGCGCGAGACCTTGCTGGTAGCCGTGACGTCACCGATGGCTTCCAGCGACGTCACCAGGTAGATCACCAGCATCGGAATGAACAGCGCCCACGAGAAGCTGAGGCCAAAGTGCAAAGGTGTTGGCACCTGGAATAGCGCGGCCTCGTGCATGCCGGTGAAGTCCAGGCGGCCCAGATAGCCGGCCAGTGCATAACCGACCGCCAGGGCGATGACGATGGCGCAGCTGCGCATCCAGACCACCGGGATGCGGTTGAGGATGACGATGATCGCCAGCACCACACCCGACAGCAGCAGGTTCTCGCCATTGGCGAAAGTGCCATTGGCCATCGCGCCAAAGCCGCCGCCCATGCTGATCAGGCCGACCTTGATCAGGGTCAGGCCGATCATCAGCACGACGATGCCGGTCACCAGCGGGGTGATCAGACGTTTGACGAACGGCAGGATGCGCGACACGCCCATTTCCACGAAGGAGCCCGCAATCACCACGCCGAAGATGGCTGCCATCACGCCTTCAACCGGCGTGCCTTGCTTGACCATCAACGCGCCACCGGCAATCAGCGGTCCGACGAAGTTGAAGCTGGTGCCTTGGACAATCAGCAGCCCCGCACCGAACGGCCCGAAGCGCTTGCACTGGACGAAGGTGGCGATACCGGAGATCACCAGCGACATCGACACGATCAGGTTGGTGTCACGTGCCGAAACGCCAAGCGCCTGGCAGATCAGCAGGCCCGGCGTGACGATTGGTACGATGATCGCAAGCAGATGCTGCAACGCCGCCAGCAGGCCGATCAGCAGCCGCGGCTTGTCCTCAAGGCCAAGCACCAGTTCATTGGCAGGCGCCGATGCGCCTGGGCTGTGTTCGTGTGAGCTCATTGCACAAAGCTGCCCTGGGAGAAAAAAGGAGCGCATTCTACGGGCTGAGGCGCGTCAGGGGTAGTGGCAAGCACGATGGCAGCATGATCGGTGGCTATTCACCCAATAAGCTGACTTTTAGGTCAATCTCTGCTCATGAAAAAGCCCGCCGAAGCGGGCTTTCCTTTTACTGCATTCGACCAATCGCAATCAGTCGTCGCGGCCCATGATGCCGAACAGCTGCAGCAGGCTGACGAACAGGTTGTAGATCGATACATACAGGCTGATGGTCGCCATGATGTAGTTACGCTCACCGCCATGGATGATCGCGCTGGTCTGGAACAGGATGCAGACCGACGAGAACAGCACGAAGCCAGCGCTGATCGCCAGTTGCAGGCCGCTGATCTGGAAGAAGAAGCTGGCAACCACTGCACCCAGCAGCACGAAGAAGCCTGCGGTGATGAAGCCGCTGAGGAAACTCATGTCCTTGCGGGTGATCAGCACGTAGGCCGACAGACCACCGAACACCAGCGCGGTCATGGCGAAGGCCGAGCTGACCACTTCAGCGCCACCGGCCATACCCAGGTAGCGGTTGAGGATAGGGCCGAGGATGAAGCCCATGAAGCCGGTGAGGGCAAAGGTGGACACGATGCCCCAGGCCGAATCACGCAGTTTGTTGGTGAGGAAGAACAGCCCGTAGAAGCCGATCAGCACCACGAAAATATTCGGGTAGCCGACGCGCATCTGCTGGGCAACGAAGGCCATGACACCGCTGAAGGCGAGGGTGAGTGCCAGCAGGCTGTACGTGTTGCGCAGGACCTTGCTGATCTCCTGCTGCTCGACCTGCTGGCCGTGGTGTACGGCGTAATCCTGTTCGCGCATGGCGACACTCCTTGGTAAACCTGTGGTTTCAGACGTTCAGATGCTAGGAGTCTATCAGAGCTCCTGCAACCGGCGACATAGAGAGTTTGACAGCGTGTTTCATTACGGTATTATGGCGGCCGCAAAACGAGCTGGAAGCGTGGCCGAGTGGTTTAAGGCAACGGTCTTGAAAACCGTCGATGGGCAACTATCCTAGAGTTCGAATCTCTACGCTTCCGCCATATTCAAAGCCCTGATTATTCAGGGCTTTTTGCGTTTTTGGGCATGCAAAAATTGTCATCAAGTGCACCCAGTTGGCCGCTGACCGGTCTGCTATGAAGCGATGTTTTCCTAACTGGAATATTGATTCTCACTTCAAGGGGCGAAAGAAAGCCCGCGAAAGCGCCCCTGCTAAGGTGGAAAAACCAGAGGCAGCAGGCGAGTCAACGTTGGGCTTTTTGCTGCTGCATGCGCTGCAAACGCGAAACCGCGATCTGCACGGCCGCTGCCACGAGGCAGAGCGAGCCGATTTTCCAGCTGCCCTCAAGCCCGAAGTGCTCGGCTAGCTTGCCGGCGATGAGCACGCTAAAGAAAATGGCTGCAGGTAGGATCAATTTATTCATGGGCGCTTCCAACGGCGAACGGCATAAGGCGTACAGGGTACACAATTCGCGTCATGAGGCTTGGTCATCTTTGCCCGGCTGAACCTTTCACAGGGTTATTTTTGTGCCAGTTACCGAGAGCCTGCGGGGCAGGCGCAGGCGTGACCGACGCGCCCTTCGGCAATGTTCGTGAAGGGCGCGAACCCGCCGTACACGAAAATGCTTGGGCTCACTGCAATGTTGGCGGTCTGATCGTACCTTGCATATTGCTCAACACCGCCTCGATTCGCGCGATCTGTTGCGCAAGCTGATCCGCTTCCTTGTCATTGCCTTCCTGCCTGAGGCGGTCACGCGCTCGGCGCAGTGTCAGCAGGTTTTTCTGTAGTTTCAGGGCTGAGGAGTCGAACGGATCCATGCTTTTCTCATGCGGTAGGCGTCCGTGCCGTTGTAGGAAAACTGGACCGTATCAGCTCGATTTTGCCGATGAAACTGATGTTTCATACAGGGCCACGCTGCTGCCTAGAGTTGTCCTACGAACCACAGGACAAAATCCTACAAATCTTGAGTCTGTCCATTTCAAGAAGTGTGTTTCAGATGGCGCTCAATACCACGGATTGACGGGTATTGAAGCGATTTCGATAGCGTCATCAGTTACAGTGATCTGTAGCAGGCGCGCCGTGAGCTTCGAAATCTTGTGTAGCAATTACAGGCCCTGAAGCGGGCCGCTGGCGAGGTTAATGGGCCGCGGCTTGAGCAAATGCATATCAGACAGCATCTGCTACGATCCCTGATTTCCCTGGCCAAGGAGAGGCGTATGCATTACATCGTGATCGAGCCCCACCGCAGCGAATACCCGCGCCCGCTTCGTTTCGTCAAGGGCACGCTGCTGGATATCGGCCCGCGTTATGAGGGGGAGCCGGGTTGGCAGGACTGGTACCTGTGTTCGTGCACCGGCCAGGAACCGGGCTGGGTGCCGGCCCAGCTCATCGAGCCGATCAGCGTGGGGCGGGGCAGGGCGCTTGATGACTACTCGGCCCATGAACTGGACGCCGACCCGGGGCAGTTGGTGCAGATACTTCGCCCGCTCAATGGCTGGGTATGGTGCCGGCGCCAAGGCGATGGCGAGCTGGGCTGGTTGCCAGCAGAGAAGCTCAAGCAACTGACCTGATTCAACTTGTTTCGACGAATGTGGCGCACCTGCGGTGCATCTGATCTGCTTTTTTTCTGCAAACCTGAATCTGTAACCGTATCAGGCCAAGTAAGACAATATGCCCATCCCCGCATCACACTGTAGAGGTTCCGATGGGCAAGCTGACGCTGTTCCTGGGTGGTTTTCTGCTACTGACCATTCTGATAGGTCTTTTAGGCACCATCCCGCCAAGCTGACATTCACCACACTTCCCCCTCTGCGGCCCGTCTGATTCGCCAGATGGGCCCGCACGTGTGCGCCCTTCGCCAACCCCGCTCGATCGCTATCGCTTGACCAGCGGTAGCTGCAAGTCATTCTCAAGTGCAAATGGCTCGTGTAGTCTCCCGCCGCCGTCATACGGCCCGCATGGACGGGCCGGTCTTTTGCCTTGGAGTCGAACATACATGGAATGCAAGAAAGGCACTTCAGCCATGCTGGAGTGGCGTTGCCGTTTTCTCGCTGAAGGCTCCCTCGACGAGGAGGGCTACGATGAGGCGCTACGCAGTGCCGGCGTGCTGGAACAGTCGGGAGTGATCAGCACCCTCGAATGGATCAAACTGGTCAAGCTGGCCAATTCGGCGTTGCTGCATGTGCGATAAGTCGTTCTTTGCGCTGGGAAATCTGTCCACAAAAAACGTGGGTAGGTCTGTGGATAAAATGCTGTAAGCCAAGCCGGAAGCGGGCTCTGTTAAATTGAGCAGAATTTGAACAGTCCTTTTCGGGTGCTTGGGTCAGGCCGACAGCCCGGCGCGGCGCAGGGCCTGCAACAGCTCACGCACCCGTGCGGGCAACTCGCCAGCGGGGTAGACCGCGTGCATTTGCGGGTCCTGGCCTGTGCTTGAAGTCAAGTGGTATTGCGGGCACACCCGCACCAGGCGCCCGGCTTCGACCTGGGCTTCGCCAACCCAGGCTGCCAGGCGCGCGATACCGCCCCCTGCCAAGGCGCTGTGGTACACCGCATCGCCCGAATCCAGGCGAAGCCGTGGCGTCGGGCGCAGGCTGGTGATCTGGCCATCACGGCAGAAGTGCCAGGCTTTGAGTATGCGCGGGGCGGTATGCAGAATCAGTGCGTGGTCTTCCAACTGATCGGGGTGTTGCGGGTTGCCCGCCATGGCCAGGTAACCTGGGCTTGCATAGAGATGGCGGCGGTAGCTCCACAGCGGATAGCCGATCAGCTCGCTGGATTGCGGAAAGGCACCGCGCACCACGAAGTCGAATTTGTCCAGCAGTGGGTCCAGGGCGGCATCGCTGTACTGAACGTCCAGGGTCACTTGTGGATGGCGTTGGGAAAACGCGGCAAGTACCCGTGGCAGCACATGTTCAGCGAGCAATTGCGGCACGGCAAAACGGATCCAGCCTTGCGTACTGCCGCTGAGCGCGGCCAGCTCATCGGCTGCATCACGTTGCGCATCCAGCAAGCGTTCGGCATGGGGCAACAAGCGCTCGCCGGCTTCGGTGAGGGTCACGGCATTGGCGTTGCGGTTGAGCAGTTTGCTGCCGGCATTGTCTTCCAGAGTTTGCACCGCACGCGTCACTGCACTGGGTGAGCGGCCCAGGGCGCGCGCTGCGGCAACGAAGCTGCGCTTGTGCGCCACACTGACGAACGCCTGAATCTCCCGCAGCATGTCCAATGCCATTGCCTAGCCCTCGTTGCAGTTTTCGCAATGTGGCATTTCAACACAAGTGCGGCACTTTGATTAGCCTTGCAGGCTGACTCACTGCCTGGAGCTGTATCATGATGGATATCGCCGTACTTTCTGTATTCGCCTTTGCCGCCGGTTTGATCGACGCCGCCGTGGGCGGTGGTGGGCTGATTCAGATTCCGGCGTTGTTCAACGTGCTCCCCACCGCGCAACCGGCGGCCTTGCTGGGCACCAACAAGCTGGCCTCGGTGTGTGGTACGGCCTTTGCGGCGCGCTCGTTCATTCGCAAGGTCACGCTGGACTGGGGGCTGATTGTGCCCGCAGCGCTCAGTGCCTTCGTCATGTCGTTCGTCGGCGCCGCCACAGTATCGCTGGTGCCGCCCAGCGTGATGCGCCCGGCAGTGCTGGTGATGATCGTCCTGATGGCGATCTACACATTCTGCAAGAAGGACTTCGGCACCTTGCACAAGCCCACGCAGATCGGTCGCAAGGAGCAGTGCCTGGCGGTGCTGATCGGCGGCGCGATCGGTTTCTACGATGGGCTGTTCGGGCCAGGCACCGGCAGCTTCCTGATCTTCCTGTTCATTCGCTTCTTCGCCCTGGACTTCCTGCATGCCTCGGCTTCGGCCAAGGTGGTGAACATCGCGACCAACCTGGCGGCGCTGGTGTTCTTCGTGCCGTCGGGCAACGTGTTGTACGCCATCGCCTTGCCGATGGCGGCATGCAACATTCTCGGCGCTTTGACCGGCACCTGGCTGGCGGTGCGCAAGGGGGCAGGGTTCGTGCGCGGGCTGTTCCTGATTTTGCTGTGCGTACTGATCGCCAAGCTGTCCTGGGACTTGCTGGCCGGGTGAGTCAGACCACCTGGCGCTGTGCCTCGGCCTGTTCGACACGGTTGCGGCCATGGGCCTTGGCCCGGTACAGCGCCTGGTCGGCGCGCGCCAGCAGTTCGTCCAGGCTCGGTGCCGGGGTCTCGGCGGCGCAGCCGTCCAGGCCGATACTCACGGTAATCTGCAGGCGATGGTCGGCCTGCACCACATGCAGGTCCTGCACCGCCCGGCGCAGGCGTTCGGCGGTGAATTTGGCACGCTCCGGCGCAAGGCCCGGGAGGACCACGACAAACTCCTCGCCGCCCATGCGTGCGAACAGCTGCCCTTCGTGCAACTGGTCTTGCAGGGTGCGGGCGAACTGGCGCAGCACTTTGTCACCGACCGCGTGGCCATGCGCGTCATTGATCGCTTTGAAATGGTCGATGTCCAGCATCATCAAGGTCAGCGGCAGTGCCGGGCCGTGTTGCTGGCGGCTGTCGAGCAGGGCGTTGGCACGGCGGGTGAACGCGCTGCGGGTCAGTACACCGGTCAGGTGATCGATGGTGGCCTGATGCGCCAGGCGCGCCAGCAGGCTGCGGTTGGCCTGGCTGACACAGGCCACCACCAGCGGGCCGAGCACCAGCATGGCGATGCCCAGGCGCGCCGACATCAGCGTAGTGACCCCCGGTTCGCTTTGCGGCACGCTGAAGTGCATGAGGTTTTGTGCGACCGCGACGATCAGCGTGCTGCCAGCGGTGAGCGTCAGCAGCGAGACCAGAAACGGCGGGTAAGTCCAGGCACACCACAACAGTGCGGCAATGGGGAAGGCAATGGCGCCTGGCCCACCAAAGGCAATGCTGAAGGCCAGCGAAGCAAGCAGCACCAGCAGGGGCGGCAAACGTACCGGCTGGGCGCCGCTGCGCATCAGGGCGCGTACCGAGGGGGCGGTCAGCAGCACTGGCAGCACCAGTACGCCGGTCGAGAACTGTTCGCTGAACCAGGCCAACCAGGTGGCCGGCAGGGATTGCTCGAACCAGGGGGCGGCCATGACCGAGGCCAGGCTCGCCGCGACCATGGCACCGGCCGCGCAAGCGGCAAACACGCTGAGCACGCCATGCGGGCTGCGCATGCGGCGGTGCAGGCGCGGCACGCGTGCCAGCAACTGCCACACGCTGAACACCATGCCGAGGTTGCACAGGTTGAACCACAAGGCCGGCATCCAATCGCTGCCGCACAGCAGGTCGGCCGCCACCATGGCCAGCCACACCAGTGTGAAACCAAGGGCATTGGCCTGACGGGGGTAACGCAACAGCACGCCGACCAGTACCGCATTGACTGGCCAGAACAGCGACAGGGACTCGATCGGGCGTGCCAGGATGCCGCCCAGGGTCAAGGCAAAGGTCAGGCAAAGCAGAGCGACGTAGGACAACAAGCGCGATTGGGCTGGAAAAACCATGAACTCGACCGGCAAGCGGAAACGAAATCCAGGACAACGCCTTGAAGCACCTGGGGCAATTACGTATCAGTGTGTTTCCACAGGGCAGTGGGTGTCAATCTGCCGCGATCCGGCTGGATAATAGCAAATTGCCTGCACTCCCTGTCGATTTCATCACAAGCCGAAGAACCACGGCACCATCAGTACGGTGACCAGCATCACCAGCAAGGTAAAAGGGACGCCGACTTTGACGAAGTCACCGAAGCGGTACTGCCCAGGCCCGAGCACCAGGGTGTTGACGGGTGACGAGACGGGCGTCATGAACGCTGCCGATGCGGCGAGGGCCACAGTCATGGCGAACGGGTAGGGCGACATGCCCAACTGGGTGGCGGTGCTGATTGCTACCGGTGCCATCAGCACGGCGGTGGCGGTGTTGGAGATGAATAGGCCGATCACCGCGGTCACGGCAAACAGGCAGGCCAGAATGGCCCTCGGTCCGGCGTCGCCGAGCAAGCTGACCAGGCCGGTCACTGCCAGGTCGATACCGCCGGTTTTCTGCAGGGCCAGGGCAAAGGGCAGCATACCGACGATCAGTACCAAGCTCTGCCAATGGATGGCCCGGTAAGCGCTGTTCATGTCGATGCAGCGGCCCGCGCCCATCAACAGGCAGCCGATCAAGGCGGCGATGACATTGGGCACCGCGCCGCTGACCATCAGGCCGACCATCACCGCCAGGCTCAGCAAGGCCTGCGGTGCGCGCCTGCGGGCCGGGGCGACCTGATCGACTTCGGCAGGCAGGCTCAACACCAAAAAGTCGTGGGGGTTGCTTTGCAGTTGACGCACGGCTTTCCAGGGGCCGACCACCAGCAGCGTATCGCCCAGGCGCAGCTTTTCTTCCACCAGTTGCTCTTCGATGGCGGCCTGTTCACGGCGCAAACCCACCACGTTGAGGCCGAAGCGGCTACGGAACGCCAGCTCGAGGATGCTCTTGCCGACCAACTGCGAGCCGGGAGGCAGCGACACTTCGGCCATGCCCAGCTCCTGGGACTGGTCGATGAAGTACGCCGCCTTGAAGTGCAGGGGTTCCAGTTGCATGGTCTGGCACAGGCTGCGCAGGTCGTCGCGGTTGGCGAACAGGTCGAGCAACAGCACGTCACCTTGGTGCAGCACGGTGTTGGAGTCGGCCGCGATGACCCGCGTGGTGAACTTGTGCTGGCGTTCGATGCCGATCACGTTGGCGCCATGCCGGGTGCGCAGCTCCAGCTCGCCCAGGGTATGGCCGATCAGCGGCGAGTGGGGGCGGATGCGCAGGCGCCGCTCGCGGCCGTTGAGCTTGTAGTCCAGCACCAGGTCGAGCAGCGTACGGCGGGTTTCCACGCGGCCGTCCTTGCGCACTTCACCATTGAGCCAGTGGCGCGTCAGCAGCATGTAGCCGATGCCCAGCACCAGCACCACCAGGCCGAACGGGGTAAAGCTGAAGAAGTTGAAGCCCTGCTCGCCATGGCGCACCAGTTCACTGTGCACCACCACGTTGGGGGGCGTGGCCACCAGGCTGAGCATGCCGCTGATCAGGCCGGCGAAGCTCAAGGGCATCATCAGGCGGCTGGGTGATAGTTTGAGGCGCGCGGCGATGCTCAGCACCACCGGTATGAAGATCGCCACCACCCCGGTCGAACTCATCACCGAGCCCAACCCCGCTACCGCCACCATCAGCAATACCAGCAGGCGCGCTTCACTGTTGCCGGCCCGCTCGCTCATCCACTCGCCAATGCGGTAGGCGATGCCGGTGCGTACCAGGCCTTCGCCGATCACGAACAGGGCAGCGATCAGCACCACATTGGGGTCGCTGAAGCCGGCCAGGGCCTGTTCCACGGTAAGGATGCCCGATAACGGCAGGGCGAGAATCACCATCAGCGCGACCACGTCCATGCGCGGGCGGTTGATGATGAAGAGGACGACGACGATGGCCAGCAGGCCGAGGACCCAGAGCAGCTCTTGGTTCATGGGGAGGGGGTGTTCCTTCACACGGGGGCACGGTAGACAGTAGCAGCCAGTGTGCCAGCTTGCGGTGAAGGGTGTGTTGACGTGCTGCAGGGTTTCACAAGCAAAAGGGGCTGCCGAGCAACCCCTTGGTCACCTGGGTCAGTGGCGGTGACGGCGGTGCTTCTTGCCGTTGTTGTCGCCCAGGTGGTTGCCGATGGCACCCCCTGCAGCACCGCCCAGGCCGGCACCGATGGTCGAACCGGCAGAGCCACCGACCTTGCCGCCCAGCAGCGAACCACCCGCCGAACCCAGGCCACCGCCGATGGCGGCTTCGGTGCGGTTGCCCTTGCGTGCGCCTACCGCACTGCCGGCCGCGCCGCCGACACCGGCACCAATCGCAGCGCCGGTACTGCCGCCGATCTGTTGACCGACAACGTTACCCAGTACACCACCCAGGCCACCGCCAATGGCGGCGGTACCGTCACCGGCGAAAGCGCCCTGGCACAGCAGCAGGCCGAGAGCAAGGGAAGGTAGAGTCAGACGCATGGTACGAACCTCAAAAGGAATCATCAGGTTAAGGTGCCGCGCAACGGGCGGCGGGTCAGGGGTGCAAAGACGCTTCAGCGGTAGTAGCGGTCACCGCGGTATTGACGATTGTCATCGTCATCATCGCGGTCATGCCGATGATGGTGGCGCTGGCCACGGTCGCGATCACGCCAGCCATCGTCGTCGTCATGGTAGCGATGGCTGTGGCAACCAGCGGTCAGCAGGATGGCGGCAACCAACGAGAAGCTTGCAAGGCGGGTCATCACGATATAGGTCCTTGATCCGCAAAGGTTTACGGGGCACTTCCTGAGACTGGGAACGGTCCATTTGGTTTCCTTGGCAGGCAAAATTTTGTCAGGCGCGCGATCGGCGGCGTGCCTGCCGGCTGCTGTTCTGTCCCGCTCGGTCATGGCCGAGCCGCGGGTCGGCCACTAAACTGCACAGCAAGCCGCAGCCAAGACGGCAAACTGCCACACGGTGAATCACGATGATCGCCCACACCCCCACGTTGTTCGCCGCCGTTGCCCTGGTTGCAACCATTCTGGCCTTCTGCCTGCTGCTGGTCGGGCGCAGCAACCGCCGCGACAACCTGATGCTGACCGGTTGCGGGCTGCTGGTGCATGCCTTGGCCTATGTGTGCTACACGCTCTATGCCCAAGCGCCGTTGTGGGTCAGCTATGGCTTGGGCAACAGCCTGCTGTCCCTGGCCTTGGCGTTCTATTCGGCCAGCCTGTTCCGGGTGCGCGAGCAAGTGATCCCGTGGCGGATGATCTTCGTCATTCCCGCCGTCATGCTTTTGGGGCTGATGCTGCTGCTCGATACCCTTGAGCCCCGCATGTTGCTGGCGACGCTGGTGCTGATGCTGCAGTGTTCGATGATCCTGTATTGGGCGCGGCGTTACGTCGAGCGGCCGGGCAGGGCGCACCTGCTGCTGCAGATCGGTGCGCTGATCAGCCTGGTCGGGCTGGGCATGCGCGCCGTGGCTGTGGCCAATGGCACGGCCGTGGAAATGCGCTACGACACCAGTAACCTCAAGCAAAGCATTTCGGTGGCGATCGGCACGGCCACGGTGATGATGTATTCGATCGGGCTGGTGCTGATGGCCAAGGAACGCAGCGAATCACGCCTGCAGCACCTGGCCCTGCGCGATGTGCTCACGGGTACCTACAATCGCCGGGCGATCCTCGAGCGCTTCGTCGTCGAGCTGGACCGCGCCCGGGACGCGCAGAGCAGCCTGGCCGTGGCCATGATCGACATCGACCACTTCAAACGCATCAACGACCTGTACGGGCACCTGGCCGGTGACGAGGTGCTGTGCCATTGCGTGCGCCAGTTGCAGCAACGCTTGCGCCAGGGAGACAGCCTGGGCCGCTATGGCGGCGAGGAATTTTTGCTGCTGTTGCCCGAAACCGACCGCGTTGGCGCAATGGCGGCGCTGCAGGGCTTGCGTGAGGCCATTGCCCGCAGCCCCGCACGCTTTGCCAGCGATGAAATCGAGCTGCGTTTCAGTGTCGGATTGTGGTGCAGTGTGCCCGGCGCCAACGACAACACTGCCAGCCTGCTTGCTCAGGCCGATGCAGCGCTGTACCAGGCCAAGGCCGCCGGGCGCAACACGGTGCACATGGCGGCCTGTGTGTAGCTCGGCAGGGTCAGGACGCGGGGTGGATGGCCAGGACCACACCATTGGTGATCTGCACCAGCACATAGTGCTCGCCCATGCGCACCCAGTGGCTTTCCTTTTCGGGGGCCGGCAGACCTTTGGTTTTCCAGTCTTTTACCGTCTGGTCATCGCGTTTGTATTGGTCGGGGGCCTTGTCACCTACCTTGAGTTCGCGGTTGTGGGTTTCCGGCCCGGTGATGCTTTCTTCGGCTGAGGGCGCGGCAGAGGCGGCCAGCGGTAGGCAGGGCAGGGCGGCGAGCAGCAGTGAAGGCAGCAGGTGATGCAGTTTCATGGCGGTTTCCTTGTGACGGCATGTCCTTACTGCGACAGCGGCGTGCCGCCAACAATTCACTCGCGGTGCCTGCCAGTGCTAGAGTCGCCTTCTTTTTTGCCCTGAGGGTTGAACATGCGAGCAATTCTGCCGATGGCCGCGATACTGATGCTGGTCGGTTGTGCTTCTGCGACCATGGAAACGGCACGTGGCGGCAAGCCGACCGCGCAGCTCGATTCGCACAAGGCGCCCGCGCTGGTAGCCCAGTGCATCCAGTTCAGCTGGCAGGAAGAGGCGGTGTTCGGGGTCGATGCCAGTGGCTACCTGGAGCCGCGCAAGCTGGGTGGTTTCACGGTGTATACCCGCGATGCCGAAGCGTTCGTGGATATCTATCCGCAAGCAGACGGAACGCGGGTCGACTACTACGCGCAAAACAATGACAGTGTGGCCCTGCAACGGCGCGCGGCGGCGGCGACCTGCCTGTAATGATGAAGGCCTGACCAGGGCTGCCGAGACACGACACGTAGACAAGGACGTAAGCATGGACCGATCACTGCAACTCAACCGCAGCAGTTGGGACGAACGAGCCCCCTTGCATGCGGCCTCGAAAGACTATGAGGTCGAACGGCTCGTCGAGCACCCTGCGCATCTTTCCGAAACCGTTCGCTTCGACCTGCCGTTGCTAGGCGATATCAGCGGGTTCAACACCGTTCACCTGCAGTGCCACATCGGTACCGATACCCTCTCGCTCGCCCGCCTGGGCGCGAAGGTCTGCGGCCTGGATTACTCCGGGGCTTCGCTGGCCGAGGCGCGGGCACTCGCCGAGCGCTGCGCGGTGCCGATCGACTATGTGGAATCGGATGTCTATGCCGCCGACCAGGTGTTGCCCGCAGGTAGCTTCGACCTGGTCTATACCGGCATCGGCGCACTCTGCTGGCTGCCCCACATCGAACCGTGGGCGCGTACGGTGGCAGCCCTGCTCAAACCGGGTGGGCGGTTGTTCCTGCGCGATGGCCACCCGATGCTGATGGCGGTCAACGAAGACCATCAGGACCGCCTGTTGATCGAGTATCCGTACTTCGAGCACGACACTCCGACGGTCTGGCATAACGACCAGACATACGTCGAAACCGATCAGCGCCTGGTCCATACCGAGACCCATGAGTGGAACCACGGCCTGGGCGAGGTGATCAGTGCGTTGCTGGCGCATGGGCTGCAACTGACAGCTCTGGTCGAGCACCAGAGCATCCCTTGGGAGGCGCTGCCGGGCCAGATGGACAAAGGTGCCGACGGCGAGTGGCGCTTGCGCCAGCAGCCGTCACGCCTGCCTTTGAGCTACACCCTGCAGGCAATCAAGGCCTGATCAGGACAGGTAACCGCCGTCAACGTTGAGTGCGGTGCCGGTGGTGTAGCTGGAGGCATCGCTGGCCAGGTACAGCACCGCGCCGGCCATTTCCTTGGGGTCGGCCACGCGCTTGAGCGGGATCTGCTGCAGGGCGGCGTTGAGGATGGCGTCGTTCTTCACCAGTGCCGAGGCGAACTTGGTGTCAGTCAGGCCTGGCAGCAGCGCATTGCAGCGGATGCCGAACTGCGCACATTCCTTGGCGAAGACCTTGGTCATGTTGATCACCGCCGCCTTGGTCACCGAATAGATGCCCTGGAAATGCCCCGGCGAGACGCCGTTGATCGACGCCACATTGATGATGCCGCCGCCGCCGTGTTCGCGCATCAGCTTGCCGGCTTCCACCGACATGAAGAAGTAACCACGAATGTTGACGTCCACGGTCTTCTGGAAGGCGTTCAGGTCGGTGTCCAGCACGTTGCAGAACTGCGGGTTGGTGGCGGCGTTGTTGACCAGGATATCCAGGCGCCCGAACTGTTCGCGGATACCGGCGAACACCTGCTGGATCTGCTCCATCTCGCCGATGTGGCAGGCCACTGCAGTTGCCTTGCCCCCGGCGGCAATGATCGCCTCGGCGACCTGCTGGCAGCCGTCCAGCTTGCGGCTGGAGACGATCACGTGGGCGCCCTGCTGGGCCAGCAGGTGGGCAATGGCTTCACCGATGCCGCGGCTGGCGCCGGAAACGAAGGCGATCTTGCCGTCAAGGTCGAACAAGTGGGTCTTGGACATGCTGTTTTCCTTGTTGTCTGTCGTCAGAGCGTGGTGCTGGCGATGACCTTCAAGGCCATCTGCTCCAGCAGCCGGTTCATGTGGATGAACTGAGCGAAGCGCTTGTCCTGGGTCTGGCCGTGGTAGTAGCGGTAGTAGATCTGTTGCACGATGCCGGCGAGGCGGAACAGGCCATAGCAATAGTAGTAATCGAAGTTGTCCAGGCGGATACCGGCGCGCTCGGCGTAGTAATCGACGAACTGGCGACGGCTCAGCATCCCAGGGGCGTTGCTGGGTTGGCGGCGCATCAGTTGCATCGGCGCCGGGTCACCCGCTTCGATCCAGTAGGCCAGGCTGTTGCCCAGGTCCATCAGCGGGTCGCCAATCGTGGCCATCTCCCAATCCAGCACGCCGATGATGCGCATCGGGTTGTCGGCATCGAGGATCACGTTGTCGAAGCGGTAGTCGTTATGCACGATGCCGGGGCGCGGATGGTCGGCGGGCATCTGCTCGTGCAGCCAGGCGATGACCTGCTCCCAGCGTGGCGCATCCTCGGTGATGGCTTTTGCATAGCGGCTGGTCCAGCCCTCGACCTGGCGCTGCACATAGCCTTCCGGCTTGCCTAGGTCGGCCAGCCCGCAGGCCTGGTAATCGACTTGGTGCAGTTCCACCAGGCGGTCGATGAAGCTTTTGCACAGGGCTTCGGTCTTGGCGGCGTCAAAGTTGAGTTCAGCGGGGATGTCCGAGCGCAGGATGATGCCCTTGACCCGCTCCATCACGTAGAACTCGCCGCCTATCAGGCGCTCGTCGGTGCAGTGCACGTACGCCTTGGGGCAGTACGGGAAGCCATCGTTGAGCTGGTTGAGAATGCGGAACTCGCGGCCCATGTCGTGGGCCGACTTGGCCTTGTGGCCGAACGGCGGCCGGCGCAGTACAAAGTCGCGGCCCGGGTAGCTGACCAGGTAGGTGAGGTTGGAGGCGCCGCCAGGGAACTGGCTGATGCTCGGCAAACCCGCCAGGCCGGTGATATGGGCCTTGAGATAAGGGTCGATGACGGCCGCGTCGAGTTCTTCGCCGGGGCGTACCTGGGTGGACTGATCGGTGAGCGTCATGCGTTTTCCTTATTATCGATCGCAAGGACTATTGGCTAATTTAATGGCCTGCGGGAACTGGAACAAGCGTCCTAGTAGTCATATAGACAAGGGTGTTGCAGGTGGATCAATCGCCTTGATGGGGTGGGCAAAAAAAAACCGAAGCCGGTCAGGCTTCGGTCTTTTCATCGCTCGGCGTGCCCGTCACTCAGGAAGGGAACAGCTCGCTCAGTTTCATCGACAGCATCATGTCGCCCTCGACGCGCAGCTTGCCGCCCATGAAGGCCTGCATGCCGTCGGTCTCGCCACTGACGATACCCTTGAGGGTCTCGCTGTCCAGCACCAGGGTGCAGTTGGCGTCTGGGTTCTCGCCTTCCTGGATGTCGCAGGCACCGTCCTTGACGATCAGCGCGTACTTTTTGCCTTCGTCGGTGATGTCGAAGCCGAACACCAGGTCCAGGCCGGCGGCAGCGGCTGGGTTGAACTTCTCTTGCATCTTCTTAACGGCATCAGCTACGGAGGTCATGGCGCATTCCTTATAGAGTGATTTTCACGTCCCCGCAGGGACACAACAAGCCGGGCTCATCGGTAGGTAATGAGCTCCGGCGCCCTCAACAGCTGCACATGGGCTTGGCTGTTGAAGGAAGCCAGTGCCACGTCGCGGCCGCGGAACTTCAGCTGGCTGAGCGACGTGTTGATAATTTGCCAGTTCAGTGCGAAAGCCTGGCTGGGGGTAATGCAGGTGACCAGGTGGAGCAGGGCGGCGATGGTGCCGCCGGAGGTGAAGATGGCGATGTTGTCGCCACTACCTGCGGCTTCGAGCACACGTTGCAAGCCCTTCTGGACGCGGGCGGTGAAGGCCTGCCAGGTCTCCAGGCCGTCGTCGGCATGCTCGCCATCGTGCCAGCGCTGCACCATCAAGGCGAACAGGCGCTGGAATTCACTGCGGTGCTGCGCGCCATTGCGCAAGATGTGCAGGGCGTTGGGTTCGTGCTCCATCAGCCCCGGCAGCAGGGCGTGGATCACCCCGTCGGCATCGAACTCATTGAACGCCGCGTCGGTCTCGACAGCCGGTACGGCGCAGCCGCTGGCGTGCAAGGCCTCCAACGCCAGGCGTGCGGTATCCTGCTGACGGCGCAGGTCGCCGGCCACGCAACGATCCAGCCGCACACCGAGCTGAGCCAGGTGTTCGCCCAGGGCCTGGCTCTGACGCACACCGACGGCTGAGAGGACGTCGTAGTCTTCGGCACCAAAGGAGGCTTGGCCATGTCGGATCAGGTAGAGGTTGCCCACGAAGGTATCCGGCCTGTTGGAGGTTGCTGCGAGGTTAGGATGTGCCACACAGGCTGTCAACGAAAAAACATACAAGCGTTTGAAAAGGTTGTTTGAACTGTGTTGCCAGCGTTTACACCGGCTGGCAGCGCCTCAGGCGCACCGGTATGCTTGTAGCAGTTACGCGCTGAACTGGCGCCAGTCTTTGAAGGAGTCAACGTGGAGTTTCTTGCCGAATACGCAAGCTTTCTCGCTAAAACCGCCACCTTGGTGATTGCCATCCTGGTGGTGTTGTCGGCCATTGCCGGTTTGCGCGGCAAAGGGCGGCGCAAACCGGGCGGGCAACTGCAGGTCACGCGCCTGAACGAGTTCTATAAAGAGCTGCGCGAGCGCCTGGAGTCGGGTTTGCTCGACAAGGCCCAGCTCAAGGCCTTGCGCAAGCAGCAGGCAAAGGCGGAAAAACAGCAGAAAAAAGCCAAGGCTGAAGAAAAGAGCCGGGTCTTCGTGCTCGATTTCGATGGCGACATCAAAGCCTCGGCCACCGAGAGCCTGCGCAACGAGATCACCGCCCTGCTGACCCTCGCCACCCCGCGTGACGAGGTGGTGCTGCGGCTCGAAAGCGGCGGTGGCCTGGTGCACAGCTATGGCCTGGCCGCTTCGCAACTGGCGCGTATTCGCCAGGCAGGCATCCCGCTGACCGTGTGCATCGACAAGGTGGCTGCCAGCGGTGGTTACATGATGGCCTGCATTGGCGAGAAGATTGTCAGCGCACCCTTTGCCGTGTTGGGTTCGATTGGTGTGGTGGCGCAACTGCCCAACGTCAATCGTCTGCTGAAGAAGCACAACATTGATTTCGAGGTGCTCACCGCCGGCGAATACAAGCGCACCCTCACGGTGTTCGGTGAAAACACCGAGAAGGGCAGGGAGAAGTTCCAGGAAGACCTGGACATCACCCACCAGCTGTTCAAGGATTTTGTCGCCCGCTATCGGCCACAGCTGCACATGGACGAAGTGGCCACCGGCGAAGTCTGGCTGGGCGTGGCAGCGCTTAACCGCAAGCTGGTGGACGAGCTGCAGACCAGCGACGAATACCTGAGCGACCGCGCCCGCAACGCCAACCTGTTCCACTTGCACTTTGCTGAGCGCAAGAGCCTGCAGGAACGCATCGGCATGGCCGCCAGCGGCACGGTGGAGAACACCGTGGTGGGACTTTGGAGCAAACTCGGCCGCTTGCGCTAACACCTTGAACCCCTTGAAATTTTTTTCTGTTCAGGGGGTTGCAAGGTTCATTGAATGCAGACATAATGGCGCCCATCGAAACGCAGCGAACTTTGAAAAAGGTTCAGTGTTTCAAGGAGATAGCAAAGCGAAAGCGGCTAACTCCAAACTTTGAGGCCGAGTAGCAAAGTGGTTATGCTCCGGATTGCAAATCCGTCTACGCCGGTTCGATTCCGACCTCGGCCTCCACCATTCGAAAGCCCCGCAGATTAACGTCTGCGGGGTTTTTCTTTGTGGCCTAGAAACGCCGATCATTTCCGCATCATCGGGCATCGTTTCCGCATCTGCCCACTATTTGGTCGGGCTGACCACCTCCCCGACGCGGCGATAAACGCGTTTGGTAATCTCCTCTTTGGAATGTCCGAGCAGCCGGCTGGCGTGGCTGATGTCCTCAATCTCCGATGCCGCCTTCGGTCGGATATCGCGGAACTGGAACTGCCGAACTTTGGTGGCCAAGTCTGTGTTGCCATCGGCTATCAGTTTGCGTGCTGCCTTGTCACGCGCCTCGCTGAAGCGGTTCCTCAGCATTTCCCAGCTCATGCGCAGGCCTGAATCGTTGGTGATGAGGCGTGAGTTGCGCACACCTTGCAGCTTGCGCCGCTCCAGGAGCTTCTCGATGAATAAGCCCAGGCCAGTAAGATCGCCGTTGACGTGCCGGCGGATGCGAAGTTTCTTGTCGGTCTTGTTCTGGTCGACCCACAGGTAGTCCTCGTCGAGGTCGACAGTGCTGAACTTCAATGTGTCGGCGGGGCGCTGGCCGGCTAGGTAAGCCAAGTCCATGGCGTCCTTCAAGCCCTGGTCAGCCTCCGCATACACTGCGTCCCAGACTTCGTCGGCGGCGTAGAAGTCGCGTACCTTTTCCTTGTTGCGACGAACCGCCAGGCACGGATTTCGATCTGCAAATCCCCACTCCATGGCCACGGTAAATACGTGTGAAAGCAGCGCGATTTCCCGGTTTGCTCGAGTCTTCGCGGTGCGGGCGTCCCGGTACTGCGCGACGACCGGAGGAGTGATGCCCTCAATGGGAGCGTCGGCAAAAGCCGTGCGCAGGCGCTCCAGTTCGTATTTGTTGTCTTTCTGAGTGCGCGGCGCCTTTGCCGGGATGATGTCACGCTCGTAACGGTCAAAGAGCTCGGCCATCGTTGACATCACCTTCGGTGCTGCCTTGTGCTCCAAGCGTGCCCACTCAAGCTTGGCCTCCGCGAGGTCTGTCCCCAACGGAATTTCCTGCCGCTTCCCGTCTGCATCCCTCCCGTTGTAGTAGTAGCCAACCCACAGTTTGCCGCTCTTTAGTTTGCGAACTCGCCGCAACATCCGAGGCGGCAGGTCCTTGTTCGATGCCTTCCTGTTGCGCATCTGTTACCCCAGACAAACAGACCATCAATGGAGACTTAAATGGCTATCTCTGTACAACAGCTGCAACTGATCCTCCCTAACGCCGGCCACAAAGCCGGCGTTTTTGTTCCCGGCCTCAACGCAACAATGGGTAAGTACTCGATCATCACACCTCGGCGTATGGCTGCGTTCCTTGCGCAGGTCGGCCATGAGTCTGGCCAGCTTTTATATGTGCGGGAGCTCGGTAACGATGCCTACTTGGCCAAGTACGATACCGGGCGTCTGGCGCAGCGTCTCGGCAATACCCCGGAGGCTGACGGTGATGGTCAGCGGTACCGTGGCCGTGGGCTTATCCAGATCACCGGCCGCGACAACTACGAAGCCTGCAGCGAAGCGCTGTTCGGTGACAGTCGCTTGCTCAACACCCCCGACCTGCTTGAGCAGCCGGTCTACGCATCGCTGTCGGCCGGCTGGTACTGGCAGCGGGCGGGGCTCAATAGCCTCGCTGACAAGGTGCTGCAGGCCGATGACTCGGTGTTCGAGCTGATCACCCGCCGTATCAATGGTGGCTTGAATGGGTTGAAGGATCGCCAGGCGCTCTACAAGCGTGCGCTGGAGGTGCTGCAGTAATGCCGCTGAATTGGCGCATCGCATTTCTGGCCGTTGCGGTCGGCCTCTATGCCGGCGGGCGTGGAGCGTGGGTGTGGCAGGCCAGCGAGTACGGAAAGCGGTTGGCTGACCAGGCTGCAGATTATGTCCAGCAGCTGGCGGATAAGGATCGGGCTTACGGTCGTGAGCGTGAGGAAGCTACAGCTGCAGCCCTGGAGCAGTTGGCTGAGCAGAAAAGTCAGCGCAAAGACCTGGAGGATCGCCTGCGGGAGCAGGGCAAAACACATTGGAAGGAGATGAGCGATGCACAACAGATTCAAGCTCGCCTGCGTGACAGGCTGGCTACTGCTGACTTGCGGCTGTCAGTCCTTGTCGATGCCGGAGCCTTTGCCGCCCCGGGTGGTGACGGTGGGGTGCGAGAAGCCACCGGCGCCGGAGGCATGGTTCATGCAGCCGTTAGCGCCCGACTTGACCCTGCGCATGCTCAACGAATTATCGGCATCACCGAGCGAGGCGACCGAGGACTGATCGCACTGAAGGCCTGCCAGGCCTACGTCCGCGAAGTCACCAAATGAAAAGAGGCGAGCCGGGTAGATGCGTCAACATCCAGCCCGGCCCGCCGAACCCGCAGACCCTTCCTGCAAGTCCAGCCGTGGCCTCTGCCTTGTGCACAAAGCGCGGCGAGCCTAACACCTGTTTATCCATACAGTAAAGACTTGCATACCTATGACCTCTCCTATCATTCCCTGGATGGGTGGCAAACGCCGCCTGGCCGACCGCTTGATCCCCCTCTTTCCCCCTCATGAATGCTATGTCGAAGTCTTCGCCGGCGGTGCCGCGTTGTTCTTCATGCGTCCCCAGCCCGCCCCGGTGGAGGTGCTGAACGATCTCAACGGTGACCTGGTCACCCTTTACCGCGTTGTGCAGAACCACCTGGAGGAGTTCGTTCGCCAGTTCAAGTGGGCGCTCAGCTCTCGCCAGATCTTCGAGTGGCAGAAGATGACGCGTCCTGAGACCCTGACCGATATCCAGCGCGCTGCGCGGTTCTTCTACCTGCAGCAACACGCGTTCGGCGGGAAGGTCACCGGCCAGACGTTCGGTACCGCCACCACCGGGCCAGCTATAAACTTACTACGCATTGAGGAGAACCTGTCCGCCGCCTGGCAGCGTCTAGCCGGCACCTACGTCGAGAATCTCTCCTGGCTCGACTGTGCCGAGCGCTACGATCGAGCACATACGTTCTTCTACATGACCCACCGTACTGGGAGACCGCCGGCTATGGCGTAGACTTCCCGTACGAGGAATACGAGCGTATTGCCGACTTCATGCGGCGCTGCAAGGGTAGGGTGATGGTCAGCATCAACGATCACCCCGACGTCCGGCGGGCCTTCGACGGCTTCCATTTCGAATGCCTGGATATCCGCTACAGCAATACAAACCAGCGGCAAGGCAAGGCCGAAGTGACGGGCGAGCTTGTGATCATGAACTGGGAGCCAGCTCGGTTAGGGCAATTGTTCTGATTGCTGCACTGGTTCAATGAGCTCTGGTCCCTGGTTCCGTACGTTTCCCACCAGCTTGCTGACCGGGTGCCATTTGAAGTCAGTCGCAGGCCGGCAGCCTTCCTGTGCGATTTCCTCGGAGCGCTCGGCGGTTGTGGTGGGGTCGATCCATTCCCTAGCCAGTGACTGCGCATCTTGAGGCAATGGGAATTCGCACTGCTATGGACTTGACCAAGGCGGACCCGTGGACGCTGCGCCAGAAATTCAGCGTGCTCGTTGAGAAGACAGCCAGAGAGCTCGCCGGCACGCCATGCCTTGAACTCGAGGAAGCTGCCCCTCTTAAACAAGAGATTTGCTGCAGCCGGATGTTCGGCAAGCGCCTGACTGAATTGACGCGGATCAAGCAGGCGGTGGCCAGCTATGCCGGTCGGGCGGCCGAGAAGCTAAGGGGGCAGGGTTCTGTGTGCAAGCGGATGCGAGTGAGCATCCGCACAGGCATGTTCAACCCGGACGAAGCCAAATACGCCAAGGGCGTTCTGGTGGAGCTGCCTTATCCCACCAACGATACGTTGCTGCTCACCAGGGCGGCTACCGAGGCGGTAGAGCAGGTCTACCGGCCTGGGTATCGATATAGCAAAGCCGAGGTGCTGCTGATGGATCTGCGGCAGCCGGGCGAGTTCACCGATGACCTGTTCGCGGTGACGCAGCCGGTGACCTGTGACCGACTCATGTCGGTGTTAGACGCGATAAATGGGAAATACGGTCGGGGGATGATGCGTTCGGCCAGCGTCCCCCGCACCCCCGAGTGGGGGATGCGCCGGGAGATGATGAGCCGTTCCTACACGACACGGATCGATCACCTGTGGCGGGTGTACTGAGCGGGGCGGCTACTCCGGCACATATGGGGTATGCGGCTGAAATGTCGTTGTGCCACTATAGTGGGATGATGGCAGACCTTTTGCAACATTCTCATTTAGAAACTGCCTTGTGAATTTTAGGGAAGCGGTGGCTAGTGAAGGCCCCCATACATGTGAGTGAGCACATGGCATCAAATAAAAACCAGCATTTCGTTCCAAGGTGTTATCTGAAGCCGTTCACCCTCCACGGAGAAGGGGCGGCGATTGATGTATATAATATCGATAGGCAGAAAATAATCCCAAATGCACCGACTAAAAATCAGTGCTCACGTGATTACTTCTACGGTAAAGATGATCAGCTTGAAGGTGCTATCCAGGCTTTAGAAAAGTCTTACGGGGCAACGCTGAGAGCGATTGTTACGCCTGGATATAAATTGCAGGCTGAACACCAGCATGTGCTGCAGCTTTTTTGGTTATTTCAATACCTACGTACCGAAGGTGCGTGTATGCGTTCTGCCCAGATGTTTGCTGAAATGTTAGAGCCGGTGGATGTAGATAATAGTTACTCGATGAGTATTAAAGAGGCGGTTCAAGCGGCGATGCATGCTTTCGCCGAAAACATGGAAGTGATTTCTGATCTGAAGGTTTGCCTTCTAAAAAATTCTACCAATGTACCTTTTATAACTTCTGACGATCCTGCTGTGCTGACAAATCGGTGGCAGTTGGAAGATAAAAGGACCCGTGGTGGTTCTCTTGGTCTCACCGATGCTGGAGCGATTTTTTTGCTTCCGCTATCTCCAAAAATCTACTGTATAGGGTATGACCCAGATGTTTACAGCATCTCAGGTGCTGATGGCTGGTTTACTATTCGTAAAGCTTCTGATGTTGAGGCTCTGAATGAATTTCAGTTGATAAATTGTAGAGCGAATCTCTATCCGGGGGCGCGTGAGTATTCCGACGCTCTACACAATTTTGTCCGGAAGCTTGTTCATCGGCGCCCGAAAGTACGACATTTAATTAATTTCGCGGTTTTTGATGGTGAAGATAACGGTGATCATAAGAGATATAAGGTGGTTTCGAAGTCGGAATTTTCGAATTCGCATGATGGAATTATGCATGCGCAAACAATTTTTCAGTCTCCGTCGCAGTGGCCAAAGTTCTTAATGCGCAGGCATAAAAGCGTTGCTTACTACAATGGGACAGGTTTAGGGTACGTTCGGAAAAAGCATACATATTTAGATGGTTTTGCACAGCCGTTTTTTAAGGTTGCACCTTATAAGTAATGTGCGTCAACTCCTGCTAAAATCACGCAGGGGAACTTGGACGCTTCGTATTAAATTTTGTGCGTTTACTGGTGTGGTCATCTGTCTGTTTGCATCGGTTAAACGGCGCTTATTTGAGGGATGACCTGTGCTTGATAGCATACTTTTTAAAGATTCAGGTGGTCATAAGAGCGTTATAGATATTGGTGCTCTTGCTGAAGCATTAATATTTTATGGCAAGGTCCGCATTTTAGGAGGCTCTGGAGTTGTCAAGTATCTTGTAAAAAATATCCCTCCCTTGATCTTGGTGGAGCTGATTGAGTCTGGGCGTTTGGAATTTTACTTTAACAGCGATGATCTTGGGGTGAGCAGTGGTCAGAGTTTTAGAGGAGAGGTTCACGAGCTTGTGAGATTTAGTCTGGCTAACTCTTCTTATGAAGATAGAGCAATTCAGGCATTCAGGCAATCTGTGAATTCACCACAGGCTAGGCTCGCCGGATACAGATTTGGAAGGTTGGTAAAGAATTTTGAGCATGAGAGTTTTGGTCAGAAGTCCGTTATTCAGGCCCTTGCCGGAAGTGGTAGTACTCTGTCAGCTGTAGAGATTTTACTGCGAAATCTCGCTCCGGAATATAATCAGAGTGAGGCTTGTAATTTTGATATTAAACTGATAGGCGAAGGTAGGTTTATCGTCGATACAAATATCGATTTTGCTAAATTAAACTATTCCTATAACCTCCGTGTGCCTTCTAGTCACTCAACTTTGAGTCCTGCATATATTGTTAGTCGGCTTCAAGCGGCGTACGCAACCGCTTTCTACGGGGCTGCGTTTGAATCAGAAGTTTTCGGTAGCGCTCTTGATGCAGCTCTTGGACTGAATGCGTTTGAAGGTATGTTGAGCCAAACGGTATCAGGCTCTAGAAATGTCGGGGGGTTTGTTGAACTGACTCTGGAGGATACTTATGCAATTCGGGAGGCTGTCAATGCAGGGCGGGTATCGTTTTCTGCAGTATTAGAGCTACTTAAATCTGCAGACAAGTTTAGGCATTGGGTGGCCGGAGTTCCCAATGATAAGGCTCTAAAAAATGCGTATTATCAGGAAGTTGTTAAAAGTTCAAGGTTCGAAAAACTTCCGTTGAAAACGTCAAGATGGGCTTGTTTAACCGGCGCAGGTTTAGGTTTGGATTTATTAGGTGGGGGTGGTATTGGTACAGTAGCAGGGGTGCTCTTGGGCGCTGCTGACACATTTTTATTGGAGAAATGGACTGCGGGTTGGAAGCCCAGTCATTTTGTCGAAGGGGATTTCAAAAAAGTGTTTGGTGGACGGCTGGCAGATATACAACCAGGCGACTGATATCAGTTTCTAGCTGCAGTGAAATGGTGCAAAGTTGGTTCGGGCGACAAGGGTGAGTGCTACAACCCTTGTTAGTTAGGGGCCTTCTTGTAAAGTGACCCAATCCATCATCGGGGCTGATCCCCTGTGGATTCTCTCGTCTGTGTACTTGCAACCGCAGCTAGTTGGGGCTCGCTCACTTCCGCAGGCGTTCTACTCCGGATGAGATCGCCTCAGCATGGATATCGAGGGTAGTTAACGCAGCCATGACGTTTTCATGTATGTGGACTGAGCCGCGATGGCTCACCCACAGTGAGAGCTCCTCCAGAGCTGCTCTGATGGCGACCTGGTTCAGATGCAACAGCTCAAGGGTGTCGGCTGTGGTTGAGGCTTGGTCATCCATGCGCATGCTCCAGGTACGAGAATTCTTAGGGCAAAATCTAGGCCGCATTAGGCCCTGACGGGCCAGCAGGTGGCGCCAGAATAGCTGATTTTTCTGGCCTATGGCGGGCTACTGAGAGCGACGGGCGGGTTCAAATCTCTATCCATGATGGTTGGGCAGACAGAGCAGAAGAGTCTCAGAGTTAAGGCGACCAAGGCAAACCGCGTCTGGACTATCTCGCCCTCAGTACTGCGCCTGCCTTCACCACCCTAAGAGAACAAGCTCTCGAGTTGTTCCACATGTAGGGCAGGCTCAGTCTCGGTGCTACCCGAAATACTACCGCTTCAATTTTCCTCTAGGCTGGTGTCATCGATTCATTTTTTCACAAGCCGATGGCCTTATGCTATCTTAATAAAATTTTACTGCACGATTTGGATATAGATTCTGCCTAAATCAGTCACTTTGCAGGGGGGGCTTAGGTGGCGACCACTCTCCCAGCGGTGACGAATGAAATGCGAACTCAATTGAGCCATCATCGATGCAGGAGTTGCCATGAGTATTTGGAAAAAGGAGATTTGTATGGATCGGCCAACAAGGTTCGAAGTTAAAGGGCTTTTTGGGAGCCGAAATGTTGATCTGCCTATTAATTCAAACGCGATGATTTTGGTTGGGCCGAACGGTATAGGTAAGAGCTGCGTAACAAATATTTTCTATTTTTTCATTTCGAGGCAGTGGGCTCGGCTTGTTCAGTATGACTTTACCGAGGTTGCCATTTGGTTTGGTGATGAGGAAATCCGCGCTGCTCGGGAAGATATTTCAGGCTTATCTCAAATGGATAAGGTTCTGAGAGATATTAACCCTAGTTCACGGACGAGCGTTTTACTAGAAAGATTGCGCGTAATGGGGCTTTTAGAAGATTTCATGGCGTCGAGGATTTCAACTAAGGTGCGTGATTCGGTGGCGCAAAGGCTAGGCGTCTCGCTAGATGAAATTAGGCATCTTCACTATTCAATTCGCCGCAGATTTTCTGCACTTGATGAAGGCGATTTATTTGCCTCTCCTCGCAGTGATATTGATAAGAAGCTGGCAAAAAAATTACCAGGCAGAACACTCTACTTGCCGACGTATAGGCGGATCGAAAAGGATCTGAGAGACATTTTTCCCGATCTAGAAGATCGCGTCAGGACTTCAGGTGTTGCGACTTCTCCTTTCAAGTTGACCCGCTCGGGTGGGCATTATGTAGACTTGGTTAGTTTTGGCATGGAAGACGTGCGAGCTAATATAGACGCTAAGACGCGCTATCTGCGCGATTATTCACTTGCTCAGTTTAATAATCTATCAGGTCTATACTTACGTGACGTGATCAAGGGGACGGCTGACCAGTATTCGCCCTCTCAGATATCAAGTTTGGATGAGAATGCCCTAGCTGTCATTTTGGGTAGGGTCAGTGAGCAAGTTCTGTCCGCAGAAGATAAAGCTCTCCTTCGTACAAAAATAGTCGATATGAAGGGGAAACGAAAAGGGCAGCTTGAAGTAAATGATCTTTATTTGGCTCATTATTTCTCAAGATTGATGAGTGCAAGTGCGGATATTTCTCGGCAAGAAACAGAAATAATATCTTTTGTTGAGGTGTGTAATGCTTATCTAAAGCCTGGAAAACAATTGGTTTATGATGATACTAAGTTTACTGTTCAAATCATTGATGATAGCGATCGGCCAATTGACTTGAGTATGCTTTCTTCGGGTGAGAAGCAGGTTGTTTCGCTATTCTCACACCTATATCTTGATGATGCTGAAGATCAAGTTGTTATCATAGACGAGCCAGAGCTTTCGTTGTCAGTTCCGTGGCAAAAGCGATTCCTCACAGACATTTTGAATTCTACCCGCTGCGGATTCGTTTTCTCTGTTACACATAGCCCATTTATTTATCAGAACGAACTTCAAAAATCTGCAGTGGATCTTCGTCTAAAAACTTCAATTTCTGCTGAGTTTGAGTGATATGGATGATTATGCTGCTTACCTTGCAGAAGAAGCTAAGTCTGATATCGCAGCAATGCATCAATTTAGAATTCTTTACGATCCTAAGCAAAGCTACTACCATTTTTTCTTTGAAGGGGAAGAAGATAGCTTGTTCTACATGCCTGATGCGCGTCGGCGCACTAGGAAAGAAATTCATGTTTATGATTGCGGTGGCAAAAAAAATGTGATGAATGTGCGGGATGCTATCAAGAGTGACGGGTATATTCTTGATGGTTGCCTATTTTTTGTTGATAGAGATTTCGATGACTATTTGAAGTCGCAAGTATTGGTAGATGGTAATACATATATTACTGATAATTATTCAGTAGAGAATGATTTGACGTCAATGGAGGCGGCCCGAGTACTCCTTGCAGACGTATTACGCATATCGCGTGCTGATCCTGAGTTCAGTAGAATTGAACGATTTATTGTTCAGGGGTATCAAGCATTTGATATGGAGGTACGCACTCTTATTGGGTGGATTCTGGCAGCAAAAGAAGAAAAGTGTAAGCCGAACCTACGAAATACCAATGGTCTTAAAGATATTGTGGTGATGGTGGGCGGTAAACCAGTAATTACTAGGAAGGGTTTTATAGAGTTTAAGAAGAAAGTTGTTTCAAAAGGCAGGATTCCTAGTTTGGCGACCATCTTGAAGTGGCGCCGAGCTCTCGACTTGTCGAATGCTAGGCAGTGGGTGCGCGGGAAATATGATTTATGGTTTTTCCATTCAGTTGTCCTCGCGGCTTTAGGAGAGGCAAATACTCGTCGTAAGGCAGCGGGTGGGCGCGTAATACCGATCCCCGCATCGCTGAGAGAAGGAAAAATATTTGAGATTCTCGGAGGAAGGGTGCCACTCCCTGTTTCTCTGCAAACCTTTTATGACCTTCATTTGCATTAAGTATATATTGAGTCAACGGACGCCGTGAGGATGCCTATGGGTCGTTAGCGATAAGTCGCGAACGTCAGCTAACGGCCAGTTGCTCCCAGCGGCGAAAGGGAGCAATTGGCCAAAGGCGGTCACTCAGTTATTTGTTTTGGCTTTATTGCCATCAATGCTTCGAGGAGATTTTTTAACTGTTCCGGATCAAGATGGCTACTGACCATGTGCGCATCCGTCGTGGGGCCAAAATAGCTTGATGTTAACTCGGTCCGAATTGCCACCTTGCGATCCTCTGGTAGCAATTCAATAAAAGGCCCAATCGAAGCGAGCTCGAGTTCAGTCTGCTTGGCCCTATCAGCATTAGTGTGATGACGAGCAGATTCTCTCGCGGTATAGATGGCAGGCGATGTTATAATGATGGCGTAAAAAAGGCTAATTCATACTGGTATTGCGGAGTCTTGCGTGAAGGGATCATGCCAAAATTTGTAGAATGTGGCCATCACTATCCCAATGCCTGTTCCAAATATGGCCACAGTTACCCATCGCCAGAAATTCGCACTTTTGCTTTCAGAGGTAGCGATTCGCTGGTAATTCCATTTGCCCCAATATTTCCAACGACCTTTACGATTCGTGCAACCTCATCACGGAAGCTATTAAGTTCTTCCAGGGTCTTCGAGGCAACATACGCCGGAAGATCAATTTCTGCTGTCTAAAACTGCCCGAAAGCTTCTCGATTTTACTGGGCGAAAGCCGTTGAAACTGGCCGAAGCGTATTAGAGGAGTGCGAACCGCAGGCCGCTAACGGCGCGGCCTGACGTTCTCTTCTCACACTACCGCTGCAATTGGATAGGGAAGGATAGCCATGCAGTCGGCTCTAATCAATTTATATGAATTAACGTTTTAGTTTTTCGGTTAAGTCTTAAAATAGAGGTATGTCGTTATAGTTTGAATTTAGGTAGGGGTTGAGGAAGGGGGTGCCGTGCTTGCTTGTGACTTGGCTGATGTTTATGTATAGATTGTTTTGTACGCATTCAATTTTGCTTTCGAGTAAAAAGTGTTGGAGCTGGTTGGCTTCCGAAGCGTTCTCTACAATGAAAACAATTGTGATGGTGTTAAGGGTGCTTATGATGCTTGCATGGATTGCTTTTTTAATGGCGCGTATGATTTCAGAGCTTGATGTCCTGTAAACCAACTGCACAATAAATCCGTGGTTTCTGTCGCCGTCATTGGCGATGAAGTCTGGGTATGCACCGGATAAATCATCAAGCATGTCATATTTATCTAAAATCCAACTTGCTACCGCTTGATAGATTGCGGATTTTGGATTGCTAAGATCACGCATAATGCTTTGTGTTTTTTTGTGCTCTAAGGAAACGTCCCGGACTTCTTGCAGTGTATCGTCTGATACCTCAGCGGCCAAGAATTCCTTTGCAAACTTAAGAAATCCTTCCGGCTTGTACATGAGGAATGTATCAAGCTTTCCTAATCTAAAGGCTTCTTCAATAAGTTCCGCGCGAGGGCCTATGGTTTTCGGGCCGTCTAGTTCAATCTGATTCCACCAGTCTTCTTTGGCATCATCAGTGATGAATATTAGCTTCTGTGGCTTATTCTCTGCTGAATAGGCTAAAATCTGACTCCAGAGAATATAATCGCCATATTTTTTCTTGTAAATCAGACCGTTATGGGAAAAATCGTCTGGTTCATTTTTGTCCTTATCCTTGTCCATGTATCCAGGCGGAATTTTGGACTTGTATCTCAATTCGGCGACCTTGTTTTGCTTGTCTACATCTTCTTGAGAGATGAAAGCTGGGCCAACTTTACCCTCGAATATTTCTTCGACTCTATTTTTGATTGGATCCGGTGCGCTCAGGGCCTGCTGACTGTGCTGTAGTTTGTCAAGCTCCTGAAGAAAATGTGATGTGAGCGTATCAAATCCGATAATCAGAGGCTCTGGGTCGATTAGAGTATGTCTTTTGGTTAGCTGTAAGCTGTTGATACCATTAGTTAATTCTGACTTTGCTTTCTCGATAACCTTTCGTATCTCGGAAAAGCGCCGACCTTGAGCTGCAATTACTGTGAGCCGGTTGCGTTGGAACTCCAGCGCAACGTGATGCGGTATCCAGATGCGGTTGCTCAGTTTGTCTAAGGTTTCAAGTAGCTCTTCTCGAGTTCGCTCTTGATATCTGTAGAGATTAAGTAATACATTCGTATCGAAGACGAATACTGCAGTTTTCCAGATTTCAGCATAATCTTTCAGGTCTGAGTATTCATACTGTGGAAAGAGTCCTTTCATATGTTCTCCAAGTGAAGTGTGGAAGCCTTAATTGGGTCTGAAAATTTGGACCATAACTCAAAACTAAAAACCGTGCCACTAAAATGACATCTAAGGTCTCGGGTAGCGCGCCGGGCAGGCTTTGGGCTGTGTATACGGCGCAGTCTTGATGACCGCTGCCCTTGGGTTAAAATCAATTCCGCAATCCAAGCTAGACCCCTTGATTTTACAGGGCTGTAGCTGAGCTGAAAATTCATCGAAGCGGAACTGTTTCTGTCCTAAGCTATTGAATATGAAAGAAATACAGCTCGGATTGCAAATCCGTCTACGCCGGTTCGATTCCGACCTCGGCCTCCATTATTCGAAAGCCCCGCAGATTAACGTCTGCGGGGTTTTTCTTTGTGGGTCGAAAAAGACAGGGGTTCCGAAACTACAGAGGTGGAGTTCCGAAACTTCAGCCTTTTGAGGGCTTGGCGATGGCGCCGACGCGGCGGTAAACGCGCTCCATATCGTCCCTGCGCATGGAATTGATGATGCAGGTGCCGCCATCTCTGGTGAGGCGTTATGGTTGAATAGGGGAGGGGGCTGGCTGATGGCACTACGCCACGCTTTGCGGGGCATTTCGATCCTTGGTATAACGCCCGTCCATTTCACAGGAAGGAACCTCATGAAGCGCACCCTTACTACAGTGCTCGCTGCTGCACTCGCTATGGGCTTGGCCGGCTGTAAAGAAGAAGCCGCCGATACTGCCGCCTACGAGCCCACTGCCGAACATTGCCAGCCGGACTACCTCAAAACGCTTCCAGACAACAAGGCCCGGGAAGACCTGGTCGAAAAGTGCATGACCGGTGGCTCGTACAAGAAGTCAGAGCCGAAGACCTGGTAACGCCCGTCCTTCGTCAGTCATCGCCGCCTCATCAGGGGGCGTTTTCGTTTTCCGGGAGGGTGAATCCGTCTACACCGGTTCGATTCCGACCTCGGCCTGCACATTCAAAAGCCCCGCAGATTAACGTCTGCGGGGTTTTTCTTTGTGGGTCGAATAAAACAATCGTTTCCGAATCTGGCCATTGCGTGGTGGGGCACACGCGCTCACCCGTTCGGCGATAGATGCGCTTGGTGTGTGCGCCGAGTGCTGACTCAAAAAGCGAATTACACCGCAGACGGCTGTGCTGTCTTCTTGCCTAATCGGATCAATTCGTTTGAGAAACACAGTCCAGTGAGGATGAGCCCGGCCCCCCAGTACAACGTGTCTCGCGGTACCTCATTAAGGACCACGAACGCCAGAAGTGCGGCAAACAGCGGTTCAGTCAGTTCCAGTGCCTGAACTTGTGATGGCTTTAAATACTCGATGGCTTTGGTGGTGCAGAAGAAACCGAGGATGGTCGGCAATGCAGCCAGGGCCACCAAAGCCATGACCGCCACCGGTGACAGCTCTCCCATGATGAACCCATTGGTTGCAGCCGGCATCAGCAGGTAAAGACTCCCGAAAAACAATAGCTGCCGAGTGAAATGCAGTCCTCCAGAAACGCCCATGCGCTTCATGGCAACCGAAAACGCGCCATAACCGCAGCCTCCAATCGACGCGAGCACTGCGCCTTGCAGCGAAAAACCTTGTTCCAGGTCTGCTCCAAAAACCACGGCAATACCGGCTATCGTCAATCCGGCACCTACCGCTGCGTTGGCGGTGATTGGGTCCTTGAGGACTATCCGGCCTAGTAATAACGAAGAAATGGAAGCACTTGCCATCAGGATCACCACCACGCCCGCTGCGGCGTAATTGTTATAGGCCGAGGTTTCAAAGTGGAACAACACAAAAATGCCGAGAAAGGCGCAGACGGCTGCCTGGAGCCACTTAGCCGTATGCCAGGGCCGCTTGAGGAATAGCAGCAAGACTGACAGCAGTAGGCAGCCGAGTACGGTCTTTATCAGGGCGATACTGCTGGGGCTGAACCCACTGTTCATCAGCACCTTGCTGAATACTCCGATTGTTGCATTCAGTGCAGCGGCGCAAAGTGCAAAGAGGACGCCTTTGCCGAATTGAGATTGCATCAGTACATTCCTTGTTAATGTATGCTGGATTGCTCGTAGGCGAGGCTAAGTGTCGATCCTTTTGACCAACCAAACGGTCTGAAAGCAACTATTTGGTCTGCGAAGAAAATAGAGTGCCTTAAGGGCAGAAATAAATGCCAATGTGCGCAGAGGGCAAGCAACTCTGTAGAGGGCTAGATTATTGCTTCGTCACGTAGTCCTTGACGTAGCGCACCGTGTTCTCGATAGCACGTGTCATGTTGGGATGGGTTAATTGATACTTCCGTTCCAGTTGTCTACTCATACCCATATCGAAGCGCTGCACCTGAATAAAATTTAATGACTCGGCGCTGATCGCGAACCGGGTCGCCAGTCCGGGAATGGTCAATAGCGACCTGAGCAACCCTATTGGTACATGGCGGCGGGGTGCCTTGACGTCTAGCGTTTTTGCGATCTGCAGAAGCATCCCTTGTAAGCTCGGTGTTCGCTCATAGAGCGCCAGGACCTGACGGTTGGCCATGAAGGGGTCTAAGGCCACGCAAATCATCATCTTCACCAGGTAATCGACGCTGACTAATGGTAACCAATGCCTGACAGAGCCGGGTACAGCTTTGAACTGGCCTTGTGCCAGGTTTCGAATCAGTTCGGAAAACGGTTGGCCTTCCAAGATATGTCCGTTCTCGCTGTGGCCACACACCGTAGCAGGATGAACAATCGTGTAATCCGCGTCTGCGTCTTGCATGTAGCGGATGACAGCAAAATGGGATTCGAGTTTGCTGCCTTCATAGCCACCTACACGGGCGTAGACCGCAGGCCAGTCTGTGTTCTCAGGGCATGTGATATCAACTCCGATACTGTTGAGGTGGGTAAGGTTTTGTAGCATGAAACCGCCCACCATCAGCAGTCGGATGCGTTGGCTAGCCGCAAGCTTGGCCACGCTCAGAGCACCTTGAACATTAATGGCGCGAGCACGCTCCAGTGTCAGCCCCCAGGAGAATTGCGCAGCGAGGTGGAAAATCACAGTGGCCGAAGACACGTTTTGCTTGTCTGCCTCGCTGAGTCCAAGCCCCTCCCTGCTGATATCGCCCTCAACGGCATGGATAAACGCAGGGTTACCTCCCAGTTGGCCTACCTGTTCCCTGAGACGCTCTATGTTTCCAGGGGTGCGCATAAGCACCCAGGTCTTGTGCCCTTTCGCCGTAAGACGGCTCAGTAGATGTTGGCCCACAAACCCACTGCCACCTGTGATGAAGCATTCCGCACTCATGACTGAATCCTTGTTTAGCTGATCGGCGCAGGCTAAGGTATAGAGCCTACTCTACAGTCAAGGATTTTTTACCGTGAACATTGGTGAGTTGGAGCGCCGGAGTGGGATCAGCCGCCACGCATTGCGCTATTACGAACAGCTCGGCCTTATCGTGTCTCATCGACAAGCCAACAACTACCGCAGCTACAGCGAACAGACCGTTGTCGATTTAGCCTTCATTCAGAGTGCGCAGAGCGGAGGTTTTTCACTCGCAGAGATTGGGGAAATTCTTGCGGCCAGGCGGGGTAATAACATCGATTGCGCGCACGGTGTGGTTTTGGTAGCCGCCAAGATGGCCGAGATTCAAACGAAGATCACCACACTGCAAGCCGCTTATGTTTTTCTAAGCGCGGAGCGTGCGAAGCTTGAAGCCAGTGCTCTGGCCAACGGACAAACTATTCCTCTACTGCCTGACCATGGTCATGTCTAAGGCGCAATGTGCAAGAGCAAGGCATCCCGGCCAGGTCAGACTGTAAAAGTGCAAGCCCGCCGAGGTGGCGGGCTTGCAGAGATGGCAGTTTAAATGCTCATGCGTTCAATCTTCGACGTGTTGCCCAACAGATCGAGCGGATTGCCCCAGGGCCGCGATAGGCTGGGGTACTTGACCGGACTCTACTACGGAGCGGCCAATGATCTCAGAGCCGACCATACTGATGTGGCCGCTGTCAAAGTAGAGAAGCGTATCTTTGTCGTAAGCCGAGCACGTTCCGTTTTTGCAGATTTGCGGCCGGACATCGAACGTGGTTACGTTGGCGTACTGGCTTGCGAGTTCCTTGAGATAGAGGTTGACTTCGCTTTCGCCTTGATCTGGAATCATCGCGGTTGCTGGACAGTTCATTCCTGGGATGCGAATGGCTTTTGCCGTACACATGCGGTCCAGGCCTACGAATACGGGGACATTCAGGGCAATGATCACCTGATTGTGGTTGCCGGCCAGTTCAGCGATGGTATCGGCGAACTTTTCCTTTCCGCCCTTCACAGCATAGGCTGCCCATGATGCTCCGAGGATTACGGTTCTATAATTCTTGGACTCGGCGAACGCTCGCTCATTGAAATCATTGCAGGACTTGGCGCGATCCGGACCAAGAAGGCCTTTCGTATCACGCACCGGAGGGCACGACGAATGAGAGATATTTCGGATGGAGAAGTGAGCGCTTTCTCCTACAGCCTTCAGATACCCAACGTAATGCGCTGCGTTTGAGTCGCCCCAAAGCAGTGTTTGCGCAGGCACTGTCTTATCACCATTGACGCACTGATCCTCGGTCCATTTTTTCGGATCGTACTGCATCATCTGGCAGTTGAATGGGAACCGGCTCGCAGGTTTCGTGTTGTAGTCGTGTAAAGAGATTTCTCTCTTGTATGCCGCTCCTGCTGCGGTTGGCCAATAACCATTGTTCTTCACCAAGACGTATCCCAGTACCATTACACCCGCGCTGGTCGCAATGATCGGCCCAGCCTTGGTGATCAGCCACATTGGAGTGCGAGCCCTGAAAGGCGTCTCTATCAGGTGATACGAGATGAGGGTGAGTAGGCACATCAGCAGTGCGCAGGCGATGCCACCTGACAGCGTCGGCTCACCGTATGCGTAACGGTAGAACGCCAGAACAGGCCAGTGCCAGAGGTAAAGCGAGAATGAACGCAGCCCCACATAACGGGCGACTGGGGTCCCAAAAATTCTGGATAGAAGGTTTCTTTGGTTAGTGCCTGACAGGATCAGCAGTGCCGCGCCCAGGGACGGAATAATCGACCGAACGCCAGGGAAACCATTCTTCTCGTCAAGATAGACAATCGATCCGGCAACCATGGCCAGGCCCACTGCACCTGCCACGTTGGCAGCGGAGGCAGGGATGCGTCGCGAGTCCTGCCACAGGAACAGAAGGGCACCGACCAGAAGTTCGCCTGCCCTGGAAGGCAGCATGTAATAAGCGAACGAGGGGTCGCGAGCCAGGAAGTACTCACTCACCGCGAAGGAACCGATAGCGAGAATGACGCCGGCTGCCACCAGCAGGCGCTTACCTCCGACCTTCATGGCGATGATCATCAACGCCGGCCATATCAGATAGAACTGCTCTTCGACGCCGAGCGACCACATGTGCAGCAGTGGCACGGTGTCGGACGAAGCGGCGAAGTAACCCGTGTCCAGGAAGAGCCAATAGTAGACGTTAGCTGCAGAAAGGGTAGCGCCGATGGCCGACTCCGAAAGAGACTTGACGTCGGCAGGCAAGAGTAAGAACGAGCCAGCGATTAACGTGACGATTGTTACAAATGCAGCTGCAGGTAGGATCCGACGGACACGGCGACCGTAAAAGTCAGCGAAAGAGAAGTTGGGCCCTTTTCCGTAGATGATCCCTGTGATCAGGAAGCCGGAAATGACGAAAAAAACGTCAACGCCGACGAAGCCGCCAGGGAGCCATTGCTTGTTGAAATGGAAAATTGTGACAGCCAAAACGGCCAGAGCCCTGAGCCCGTCTATGTCCGGTCGATAGGCTAAGTGTTTGCCTTGCATTTCTGAATTCCCTGTCATGGGGGCTGAATAAACGGCGGATGATACCTTTTTGCCTGCATTCGCGGGCATTTTTGTGCTTGGTGAAATCGGCGACGGATGTGCCCTGTCTATCTCCATAAATCGCGAGGCGAGGCGACACTTCCTGCAATCGGCAAGTCGTTTTCCAGCGTCGTGTCGAATAGCTAGACGGTATGGCGGATGGGTTAATAAATCGGTGTTGCCGTCATAGCTTCCTTCTACGCAGCCATTCATCAGCAACGTCGCCCAGTGTTACGGGCTCGCCGCCCTTGATCCAGGCCATGAAGGTGCGATCGAACTTGAAGCCATCGCCGCATTCGCCGACCATGAACTGCCGGACCTTCTGCGTGTTGCGGTAGTTCTTGTCCAGCGGGGTTGCACGGGTGATCGGTCCTGCGTGCCAGTCAAAACTCATTCCCTGCTCCTTGGGTGGCAAAGTCGCCCGCAGCGTAGCACTGCTCGTGCTGCAGAACACTGACGGTGTAAGCACCCTCTGTGCCCGGCCACACACGGGTAGGCAAATTTTTAAGTAGCGCTTATGTAGCCGGAGGAGGAGTATTGATAGCTTCCCGGCGCAATGTCGGAGGGAGTCATCTCAATGGATCGCAAGCCCAGCAATCAGGAAGTCGCAGTAGCGATCGGCATAAGCGAAGCGGAAGTCCTACGATACCGAAGCGAAACGTTGTTGCTCGGCGATGGCTCATGGCTGATCCACTTCACGTTCGTGATGCCCAAAGAGCTTCGGTTCGGCTTGACCGGGAGCTTTTCCCACATCTTGAAAGCGCCGCCGCCTTTCGGTGACCGGCGGATGGAGGCTCTTTAAGGCTGGCACTTGGGGGAGGGGAAGGGGAATTCACCCCGTCAGTGACGGATGAGGCGTATAGTGACAAACGAGTTGCTGCATTCCAGTGACTTCCCTATCGAGGTTCAGTCATGAATGCCTCCCATCAGTCCCCCACGCACAAAGCCCACCTGCGGCTCGACGAGCAGATCAAAGTATTCCTCTCAAAAGGCGGGTCCATCCAGGAGGTGGCTTCCGGTATTGGCGCTTCCGATCGTGTCGGCCCCAGGCAGCCTTCTGCCAGGTGGTCCAATTCGAAGGGCTAGGCCTTGCGTTTGAGACGTTAAAGCAAAACCGGCCAGTGGCCGGTTTTTTTGTGGGCTTTCAGCTGTCTGCTGATGGGCGTGTGGGGAAATGCTGAGGATACAGCGCCCTGTCCACCTCCAGCTTTTCAGCGTCGCCAATACGCTTGCGCACTTCGGCGTAGAACTGCTGGCTCTGATTTTGGAACCTGATAAAGTCGCGGTCGCACTCCGCCTGCGCGGCCATCAGCTCCAGGCCGGCAAGCCCCTGGGTGGACTTGCGCGACAGGACATAGGCCTGCCAAGCGTTTTCAACCTTCAGCAGCCCTCTAGCGAACGCTTTTGTCTCGATTGTCGCCATTGAAACACCCTCTTTGAGCCAAATAGGCTCGTCGGTGTGGATCGCCAGAGCGACGATGGGCAAGCGCGTTGAAACGCCGATTACCAAGGCATCGGATAGCTGAGCTTAGCGTGTTTTCTGGGTGACGCCGCATAGTGGTTGGAGCGAGGAAAGGGGCTAGGCCCAACCTGGGGTCAGGCAATTATTAAGCGGCAAAAGAAAAGCCCGCCGACAATGGGCGGGCTAAAGAACGTACGGAGCAAGGCCAGTGTGCCAAGCAGGTTGTCGATAATATGTGAAGAGGGTGTCATACGGCTGTCGTTTGCTACGGGTATTCAAGCCAGGTGTTTCCCCGTCTTCAACAAACCCCCGCGCAAAAAAAAGCCCGCCATTAAATGGCGGGCAAGGAACGCTTGAAGGGAGAGCCTGCAGACTGCCCGCGCCCGGTTAACCCAGCATTAAGCGGCCATCCATTGACCTTGCCCGCTGTTCAGCCTATATAGGCCTCCCGCCAATCCAGGAGCCAGCATGCGCGACGAAGACCACCTGCACGAACCCGAGCATGACCACCTGCTCGACCACGAATTCCTCTACGACGACATCGAGCACGAAGCAGATGCCCAAGGCGCGCTAGACGAAGTCGAAGAAGATGAGGAAACGCTGGATGATCTCGATGACGAGGACCGTGATCACCCAGCCTGGCACGACGACTGCGAAGACGATTGAGTCAACGGCGGTCCAGCGAGAAACGCCCGGGGCCGCTCACTGCCAGCAACAGCAAGCCGCCAATGATGCTCAAGTTTTTCAGGAACTGAGTCATGTTGGCGCTGCGTTCGGGGTCGACCATGTTCCAGAACGGGTGGCCGATCAGCGCGGTGCCCAGCACGAACAGTGCGAATAGAAACGCCAGTGGGCGGGTATAGAACCCCAGAATCAGCACGATGGCGACAAAGAACTCCATCACCACTGCAACTGCTGCGGCAAGCATTGGCGCAGGCGCGCCTAGTGATGTCATGTAGCTGACCGTACCTTCAAAACCAGTCAGTTTGGCCCAGCCGGATACAACAAACAGAATCATCAACAGTATGCGGGCAATCAGGATGATGACGTCGCGTTGACCATCGAACAGGGAGTAGCGCATGGCGGCGTTCCAGTGGACGGGGACAAACTCCACTCTAGCAGTTGCGCCGGGAATTTCCGTAGGACGAAAAAAGGCGCCACAAGGGCGCCTTTTCGAAGGAATTTGGTGCGAGTGGCGGGACTCGAACCCGCAAGGCTCACGCCGACAGATTTTAAGTCTGCTGTGTATACCAATTCCACCACACTCGCACTTGAATGGGTCTGAGCGACCGGCATGCTTCTAAGTCAATGCTTTTAAGTAGAAGAGCCTTGCATTCAAGCGCGCTTTATAACCCATTGTTATAGTTGAGTCAACCGCAGCACCTATGATCAAGGGTGTGAAGGGTGCTCGAATGGGTGATTGACACCTTGCTGTCATTACGCCACTGTTGCCCCTCATTTGGATCCAATGGCTATGAAACGATGACTCGGGCCAGTCCGTCCGATGCTAGTGGTCGTGTGGTGCGCCCGCGGTTTATATGGCGTCTGTTGTTCGCCCGGGTGACACTGCTGGGGGCGTTTCTCTATGTGAGCCTCATCAGCCTCGGCGGTTATTTGCTGATGCTAGGGTTTGACGCCGAGCACCCGCAACCCCAGCGCATGATGGCTTTGGCGGGCGGCGGCGGCATTCTGCTGCTGGGCCTGTGGCTGCTCAAGGTGGCGCTGCCGCGTCGAGTGAGCCCTGTACTGGTCGACCGTGACCGCTGACAAACAGTTGCCACAGGGCGGATGCAGGGTGACACTGCTGGTTAGGCCTATTTTCTACCTCCCGCTGTGCCTGTGGAGTTTGCATGGTTTCAGCTGACTGCCTCGATCACCCCGTCATTCCCGCTCACCGCTATGAACAACTGGTTCAGTCGGTGGTGGACTACGCCATCTACATGCTCGACCCGGATGGGCGCGTGGTTTCCTGGAACGCTGGCGCCGAACGGATCAAGGGCTACCGCGCAGATGAAGTGATCGGCCGGCATTTCTCGTTGTTCTTCACGCCTCAGGATTGTGCCGAAGGGCGCCCCGAACGCCTGCTTCGCCAAGCGCTGGAGCAGGGGGTGGCGCAGGATGAGGGGTGGCGCGTGCGCAAGGACGGCTCGCAATTCTGGGCGATGGCCGCGCTGGACGTGATCCGTGACGATCTCGGGCAGATCGTCGGCCTGGCCAAGGTTACCCGGGATATCACTGACCGGCGCGATTCTGCGCTGCAGCTCGATGCTGTGCGTGCCCAGCTGTTCCAGGCGCAGAAGCTCGAAGCCCTTGGTCAACTGACCGGTGGGCTGGCGCATGATTTCAACAACATGCTGACCATCATCCTGAGCTCGGCACGGCTGGCCATGAACGCTCAGGACCCGGCGCGTATCCAACGTATGCTGCAACACATTGTCGACGCGGGGCAGCGGGGTACCGAACTGACCCAGCAACTGCTCAGTTTTGCCCGACACCGCAAACTCGATGTCAGCCGCGTCGCGCCCTTGGAACTGATCGCCGCCACCCGTGGGCTGCTGGAACATTCGCTGCCCAGTGACATCGACCTGGAGCATCACCTGCCGTCAACTTTGCCATCAATAGAAGTGGATGCAGGGCAGTTGCAGATGGTGCTGCTGAACCTGTTGTTCAATGCCCGCGATGCTATCCCGGGCAGTGGCCAAATCCGTATGGCGGCCGAGGTTGTCGAGCTTGTCGGTGAGGTGGAGGGGTTGCATGGCAGCTTCGTGTGCTTCGAGGTGCAGGACAGCGGAAGCGGGATCGCCCCTGACGTGCTGCCACGCATTTTCGAGCCGTTCTTCACCACCAAGGCATTCGGCAAGGGCACCGGCCTGGGCCTCAGCCAGGTCTATGGCTTCGCCAAGCAGAGCAATGGCGCCATCAGCGTCGACAGCGTGCTCGGCAAGGGCACCTGCATGCGTCTTTATTTACCCACGTCTGACCCACAAGCAGATCGCCAACTCGACAGGTAGAAACCATGGCACAGGCACTCAAGCGGCTGGTGACGGGGATCGAAGGGCTCGATGCGCTGCTCAGGGGTGGGCTGGTGGCGGGGGCGTCGTACATCATTCAAGGCCCACCCGGCGCGGGTAAAACCATTCTCGCCAATCAGTTGGCCTGTCACCACGTGCAGACTGGCGGCAGGGTGCTGGTGGCGACGTTGCTCAGTGAATCCCACGAGCGGCTGTTCCAGTACCTGGGTACCCTTGAATTTTTCGACCCGAGCCTGGTTGGCGACCAGATCCAGTTCGTCAGTGCCTTCGACGCCCTCGAGCAGGAAGGGCTCGATGCCGTGGTCAAGTTGCTGCGCCAGGAGATCGGGCGCCAGCAGGCCAGCCTACTCATCGTGGACGGTGTGCTCAATGCCCGCGTGCGTGCGCAGACGCACCTGGACACGAAAAAATTCGTCTCGGAACTGCAAGGCCACGCAGCTTTTGCCGGCTGCACCGTGTTGCTGTTGACCAGTGCACGGCTGGACGAAGGCAGCCCGGAACACACGATGGTCGATGGGGTGATCGAGCTGGGCGAGCAACTGGTCGGCAGCCGTGCCGTACGCCACATTCAGTTGCGCAAGACGCGTGGCAGCGCAGCCTTGTCGGGCCGTCACGAATGCCTGATCGACGAAGCGGGCATGCATGTGTTTCCGCGGCTGGAGTCGCTGCTCGGTCACCTCAGTCAGAAGGGCAACGCCACGCTGAGCCGGGTCTCTTCAGGCATCCTGAGCCTGGATGAAATGTGCGGTGGCGGGCTGGCCGCTGGCTCGGTCAGCCTGTTGATGGGGCCTTCCGGTATCGGCAAGACGTCCCTGGGCCTGGCATTTCTGGGCGCATGTACCGCGCGGGCGCCAGGGGTGCACTTCGGTTTCTACGAAACGCCCGAACGCTTGCGCCTCAAAGCGGCGTCGCTGGGCTACGATTTTGCCGCACTTGAGCGCGAAGGTGCCCTGCAGTTGTGCTGGCAGCCCACCACGGAGGGTTTGCTGGACCAGGTTGGCGCGCGCTTGCTTGAACGTGTCGAGGCGCAAGGCAGCAAGCGTGTGGTGATCGACAGCCTGGGTGCCTTCAGCCGTCTGGCGATCGACCCGACGCGGCTCAACGCGTTTTTCCGCGCCTTGACTGCTGAGCTGCGAGCACGTGAAGTCAGTGTGCTGTTGACCTGGGAAATGCGTGACATCTTCGGTTCGGAAATCACTGCGCCGACAGCGGACCTGTCGAGCATCGTCGACAACCTGATGCTGATGCGCTTCGTCGAGCTGCAGTCGCAGCTGCGGCGCATGCTGTCGATCCTCAAGGTGCGTGACAGCCACCATGACCCTGCGTTGCACGAGCTGCTGCTCGGCCCCCAGGGCATCACCTTGCGCAAGGCCTTCGAGGGCGCCAGCGGCGTGCTCTCTGGGGCCCCTGTGCCGCAGGGGAGCGGGTGACGGGCCCTCTGATGAACACCATTCTGATCGTCGATGACGAATACCTGATCGCCGACATCCTCGGCTTCGCCCTTGAGGATGAAGGTTATCTGGTGGAGAAGGCGAGCAATGGCCTCAAGGCCCTGGAAGCGCTCAAGGAAAAACGCGTCGAGCTGGTGATCACCGACTACATGATGCCCCTGCTCAATGGCGAAGAGCTGGTGCGCTCGATGCGCGATGAGCTGCACCTGAGCGACCTGCCGGTCATCTTGATGAGCGGCGGCCAGGTTAGCCAGGCCAACCACGGGTGCCCGGAACTGTTCGCCGCGGTATTCGACAAACCCTTCGATATGGACAGGATGATCGCCAAGGTGCGCGAACTGGTGGGCACCTGAGGCACCGTCGATCAAGCGCGTCCGTGCGTCTTGAGGCGGGGTCGCTCAGTGCGAGTCGTCGTGTTTTTCCGGGGCCGGGCTGCCAGCCTGGATACGCTTGAAGATCTCTTCGCGGTGCACCTGGACATCTTTCGGTGCGTCGATACCAATCCTCACCTGCATCCCTTTGACGCCCAGAATGGTGACTTTGATGTCATCGTTGATGACGATGCTTTCGCCAACCTTACGGGTGAGTATCAGCATGTAGTTCTCCTTGGTAATGTTGAAATCCGTCGGGCTATTTGCCGCGGCGGTGGGAGCCAGTCCCTCTTCCTTCTCATTAAAGACGCTTTCGGCGGATAGGAATTCCCCGACAGACAAATTCTGTTGCGTGTCTTCAGTTGCAGGCGCCGATAGTTACCGCAAGCGGATTGTCGGCGAAGGTGCTCGGTGGCAAGAATAGGGGGGTTCAGCCCGTATTGGAAATTTCTCTGCATCATGGCCTAAATAGACAGTGTCAATGATCGTACTGTTCCTCTAGTGCCTGAAGAAATAACAGCAACGCGACTTCCTCCGGGTCCAGGCCCTTGCGGTTACGCTTGCGCGGCAAACTGGCCAGCCGCCCGAGGGCAAAGTGTTCCAGCACCGCCGGGTGAATGTAGCAGCGTCGGCACACCGCCGGGGTGTTGCCCAGGCGTGTGGCGACCTGTTTGACGATGGCCGCGACCTGGCGCTTCGCTTCGCTTTCCGGCTCCCATGCCAGCGGCCTGAGCAGATCCAGCGCCAGGCTGCTGCCGGCCCAGGTGCGGTAGTCCTTGGCAGTGAAATCGGCGCCAGTGAGTTCCTGCAAAAACTGGTTGATCTCGCTGGAGCCGACGCTGCGGCGTTGGCCGTCTTCGTCCAGGTACTGGAACAGCGCCTGGCCCGGCAGCTCCATGCAACGCTTGAGCAGGTTTGCCAGGCGCCGGTCATGCAAGGTGACGTCGTGCTCGACGCCGCGCTTGCCGCGGAACTGGAAGCGGATGGTGCCGCCTTGCACCTTGACGTGGCGGTTGCGCAGCGTGGTCAGCCCGTATGACTGGTTGTCGCGCAGGTAACGCTGGTTGCCGATGCGGATCAGGGTGTGGTCCAGCAGGCTCACCACCAGTGCCATGACCTTTTCCCGGTCCAGGCCCGGGCGGGCCAGGTGCGTTTCCAGTTGCAGGCGCAGTTTCGGCAGTGCCTGAGCAAAGGCCAGCATGCGCCCGTATTTGTGCTGGTCACGCAGTTCGCGCCATTGCTCATGGTAGCGGTACTGCTTGCGGCCACGGGCGTCGCGGCCAGTGGCTTGCAGGTGACCCTGCGGGTCGGCGCAGATCCACACTTCGCTGTACGCCGGCGGAATCACCAGCGCGGCGATGCGCGCGAGGGTGTCGGCGTCGCGCACCCGTTGGCCCTCGGCGTCAAAGTAGATGAAGCGGTCGCGCCAGCGCCGCCGGCTCAGGCCCGGTTGGCTGTCGTCAACGTAATGCAAGGTGCGGGGCAGGGGGCAGTCGAGCATTGGCGGCAGGCCTCGATCAGGTCACTGATCAATGGACAACGGCCGCGTGGTGGTTGCTCAGCCCAACAATGCCACCGACTTGATCTGGGCAAACAGTGCCTGGCCCGGGTGCAGGCCCAACTGGTCTGCCGAATAGCGAGTGATACGCGCCAGCAAGGCATTGCCGCCGGCATCCAGGCTGACCAGGACATGGGCCGGGTTGTCTGCCGGGCGGCTTTCACGCACCCGCACCGGCAACCGATTGAGGATGCTCGAGGCGCTGTCTGCGGCCAGGGCCAGGCTTACATCGCGGGCCTGAACCTTGACCCGCAGGGTACTGCCCATGACATGCGCAGGGTGGGCGATGCGCAAGAGTGGCGCGCTACTGCCGGGCAGGCGTAGGTCGAGCAAATCGTAATGAGGGTCATGACCGACCACCAGGCCTTCGAACACCACCCCGGCGTCCTCGCCCTGGGCCAATGAAAGGTCGAGGCGCGCCAGCGTTTCGCCGATCGGGCCGCTGGCCACGGCCTGGCCTTGCTCCAGCAACACCAGGTGGTCTGCCAGCCGCGCCACTTCGTCCTGGGCGTGGCTGACATACACCAGCGGGATCTCCAGCTCGTCATGCAGGCGCTCCAGGTACGGCAGGATCTCGCGCTTGCGCGGCCCGTCGAGGGCCGCCAGTGGCTCGTCCATCAGCAACAGCCGTGGGCTGCTGAGCAGCGCACGGGCAATGCCGACGCGCTGGGCCTCGCCGCCGGACAAGGTGGCCGGGCGGCGTGCCAGCAGGTGGCCGATGCCCAACAGTTGGCAGGCCTGATCAAGGCTGACCTTGCGCTCGCCCGGCGCAATTCGCCGCCAGCCGAACTCCAGGTTGCTGCGTACCGACAGGTGCGGGAACAGGCTGGCTTCCTGGAATACGTAGCCCACCGGTCGCAGATGCGGCGCCTGGAAATAGCCGCTCGCGCTGTCTTCCCAAACCTCGCCGTTGATCTCGATATACGCGCTGGCAGCCCGCTCCAGCCCCGCCAGGCAGCGCAGGCATGACGTCTTGCCCGAGCCGGAGTGGCCGAACAGCGCGCTGATACCGCGCCCTGGCAGCAGCAGGTCGACATCCAGGGTAAAGTCGTCGCGCGCCAACTCCAGGCGCGCCACAATCGATCCAGTCATTTCAGCTCCAGCCAGCCTTGCCGCGGCGCCCAGCGTATAGCAATAGCAGCACCAGGAACGAGAACACCAGCATGGCACCGGCCAGCCAGTGGGCTTGCGAATATTCCATGGCCTCGACGTGATCGAAGATCTGTACCGAGACCACGCGGGTCTTGTCGGGGATGTTGCCGCCAATCATCAGCACCACGCCAAACTCGCCCACGGTATGGGCGAAACCCAGGATGCTCGCGGTGACGAAGCCGGGGCGGGCCAGCGGCAGTACCACATGAACGAAGGTGTCCCAGGGGCTGGCGCGCAGGGTGGCTGCAACTTCCAGTGGCCGTTGGCCGATAGCGCCAAAGGCATTTTGCAGCGGCTGCACCACGAACGGCATGGAATAGATCACCGAGCCGATCACCAACCCCGTGAAGCTGAACACCACGCTACCCAGGCCTAGCGCCTGGGTAGCCTGGCCGAGCCAACCGTGCGGGCCGAGGGCGATCAGCAGGTAAAAGCCGATCACCGTCGGTGGCAGCACCAGCGGCAACGCCACCACGGCGCCCACCGGCCCGCGTAACCACGAACGCGTGCGTGCCAGCCACCAGGCGATGGGCGTACCGAGGACCAGCAGAATTAGGGTGGTCAAGCTGGCTAGTTTGACGGTCAGCCAGATTGCCCCCAGGTCACTGGCGTCCAGTGGCATCAGATTTCATAACCGTAGGACTTGATCACCGCTGCGGCTTTCGGGCCCTTCAGGTACTCGACCAGCGCCTTGGCGGCGGCATTGTCTTTGCCCTTGTTGAGGATCACGGCGTCCTGGCGGATGGGGTCGTGCAGCGCGGACGGCACGATCCAGGCCGAGCCGCTGGTTACCTTGCCGTCCTTGTAGATCTGCGACAGGGCAACGAAGCCCAGTTCGGCATTGCCGGTGGATACGAACTGGAAGGCCTGGGTGATGTTCTGGCCTTCGACGATCTTGCCCTTGGTGGCCTCGGTCAGGTTCAGTTTGTCCAGCACCTGCGTCGCGGCCAGGCCGTAAGGGGCGGCTTTAGGGTTGGCGATGGACAGGTGCTTGTAGGCGTTCTTTTTCAGCACTTCACCCTTGGCGTCCACGTAACCTTCCTTCGCCGACCAGAGGGCCAGGGTGCCGATGGCGTAGGTGAAACGCGAACCGGGTACGATTTCGTTTTCTTGCTCGAGCTTGGCTGGGGTGCTGTCATCGGCGGCGAGGAACACTTCGAACGGCGCACCGTTCTTGATTTGTGCGTAGAACTGCCCGGTGGCACCGTAGGCTGCAACCAGCTTGTGGCCGGTGTCTTTCTCGAAGTCCTTGGCGATGGCCTGGATCGGTGCTGTGAAGTTAGCTGCGACCGCGACCTGAACCTCGTCGGCCCAGGCAGTGTTGAGGCAGATCAGGCTGGCCAGGGCAGTGGCAGCCAGGTGCAGTGGGCGGATTCGCATGAAGACAGCTCCTTGGGATTATCGTTATAGCGTTAACTATATAGCGATACGCCATTGGCCGGGAAGGGCCTGAGGGCAACTGTGTTATAGGCGTTCGCCAACCGGGTTCAGCGCCCGATTTGTTGCAGGGCCTTGTCGGCGATATCCTGGGTCAGCTCACCTGCCGGCAAGTGCCTGCCCAGGCGCAGCGCCTGGCCTGACCAGAGGTTGCTGAAGTCGCTGTTGCCCTGGGGGTCGGTGATTGCGCGCAGCGGCATCAGCGCGCCACCCGCCAGCGGAAAGCGCGGTGCCAGCTCGCTCATCGGACCCAGCTCGCGCATGACGCGATTGATGATGCCCCGCGCCGGGCGGCCGGTGAACAGATTGGTCAGTGCGGTTTCGCTGGCCGGCGCGGTGTCCAGAGCGTGGCGGTGAGCCGCAGAAACCTTGGCCTCAGGGCAGAACAGGTAGGCCGTGCCGATCTGCACGGCCGACGCGCCGAGGGCCAGGGCCGCGACCAGGCCGCGGTGGTCGCCGATGCCGCCGGCTGCAATCACCGGCACCTTGACCGCATCGGCAATCTGCGGCACCAGGGCGAAAGTGCCAATCTGGCTGGTGATTTCTTCGCTGAGGAACATGCCGCGATGGCCGCCGGCTTCATAGCCCATGGCGATGATCGCGTCGCAGCCGTGGCGCTCCAGCCACACCGCTTCTGCCACCGTGGTGGCGCTGGACAGCACCTTGGCGCCGGTTGCCTTGACCCTCTGCAGCAACTGCGGCGCGGGCAGGCCGAAATGGAAACTCACCACTTCAGGGCGCAGTCGCTCGACCAGTTGGCAGCTTTGCTCATCGAAAGGCGCACGGTTGGAGACCGGGGTAGGGGCCTCGAAGTCGGCACCCAATTCGCTGTAGTAAGGCTTCAGTGCCTGCTTCCAGCGCGCATCGCGCTCGGCATCGGGCAGCGGTGGCTGGTGGCAGAAGAAGTTCAGGTTCAGCGGGCGCCCAGGGCAGGCGGCGCGAAATGCTTCGATCTCTTCAGCGATCTGCGCGGCGGTGAGCATGGCGCAGGGCAGCGCACCGAGGCCGCCCGCAGCGCCCACGGCAATGGCCATGGCCGAGCCGGTCGCACCGGCCATCGGCGCCTGGAGAATGGGCAGCTCGATGCCCAGCAGATCGAGGATGCGACGGTCAGGCCACTGGCTCATGCGATTCTCCTTGCGGGGCAGCGTGATCGGTACGGCAGTGCACGTGGGCGTTTACAGGGCCTTGCTGACCTGGATGTCGCTGATCTTCACGGCATCGTCGCCGTGGATCTTTTGCAGCGCTTGCAGGGCCTGCTCCACGGAAGCCTCGGGCATGAACGCGAATTCAAAGCGGCGCTCGCCGTCGAGTTTGTATTTGATGACGTACTTGATGGTCTGGGTCATGGCGGTCTTATCTGAGTTTCGACGACGAGCGACGGATGATCTTGATCTTGTGGGTCAAGGTCGGTTTGCGCGTTACCGAGATCGGGCGAGTGGTCACGGTATCGAGGGTGATGTTCCAGAAACCGGTACTTGGCACGGTGATCTTTGCCGGGAACTGGTCAAAAGCACCCCCGTGGTAGGTGTGCCGGCCGCCATTTTTGAAACTGCGGAAGTTGGCGTCGTTCATCAGGCGGATGTTGCAGCGCTGGGAGCACTCGATGACGACGATATCGTCTTCGTTCAGGTGCTCGCGCTGGTGTACGAATTTCATGTGATGCTCCGCAAGGTTTGGATCTGCAAAGGCGAAAGATACCACGATGTAGCGTTACACTGCCGCGCCTGTTGGCCAGGCGTAGATAAATCTGCCAAAGCAGGGAGCAAAACAGCCCGGCGGTGGTCGAACGGGATTCTTGAAAGGCAGAGGTGCTGCAAATGAAATGGATGGTAGCGGCGTTGTCCCTGACGCTGGGTGGCTGTGTCAGCGTTTCGGAGCTTGAACAATCGCGCGAAACAATGGATGTGATCTCTGGCAAGACGCCGCGTGAATACGCAGATTGCATCAAGCAGAAGCTGGCCGATACCCGTGATCCGTTGGTCGAGGAGCCGCGAGGCGACGGCCTGCGCCTGATCGTGCCGCAGAAGCTGACGTCCGGGGCCGGGCCTGCGGCGCTGGTCGATATCGACAAGCGTGGCAGCGGCAGCAGCATCAAACTGCGTGAGCGGTTGAACAACTTCCCGCTGCGCCTGGGCGACGTGCGCACGGCGACGACGCAGTGCATTTCTGGCCATTGATCTGGCGCAATTGATTCGCGGTTAAAAAGCCAATAACCCTCGCTTGGCGAGTCTGGCGTTGTTGCGATTTGCCTTACGGGGCTAGTATCCATTTGCTTATGTTTTTTAAGCCTAAGCTTATAACAAAAGAAATGGAGATTCGTGATGACACCGTTTAGTCGAGTCGTGATCGGCAGCTTGCTGATCCTGGCCTGGCCCACGGCGCATGCCGCCGATGGCCAGAAAATCTTCACCCAGGGCGGGGCGAACCCCGCCGCCATGGCCTGCCTAGGTTGCCATGGGCCAGACGGCAAGGGCATTGCCGCCGCTGGGTTCCCCCGTTTGGCCGGGTTACCCGCCGGCTACCTGAGCAAACAGTTGCACGACTGGCGTGATGGCACGCGCAAGCAGCCGGTGATGGAACCGCTCGCCAAGGCTTTGAGCGAAGACGAGATCAAGGCGGTCAGCGCGTACCTGGCCAGCCTACCGGCCGAGCCTGCGGCTGACCTGCGCCGCCAGCAGATTGCCGATGACCCCACCACGCGCATGGCCCTGTACGGTGATTGGGGGCGACAGATACCCGGTTGTGTGCAATGCCACGGCCCTGGTGGCAGTGGTGTAGGTGAGCATTTTCCGCCCTTGGCAGGCCAGCCTGCGGCTTACTTGATGGCGCAGCTCAATGCCTGGCGCGACGGCAGCCGCAGCAATGACCCCAACCAACTGATGGTCGGCGTGGCCAAGGCCATGACCGATGACGAGGTCAAGGCCATTGCCGAGTTCTTCGCCCGCCCCGCCCGCCAGGAGGTCACGCCATGAAGCCCTTGATTCCCGCCGCGCTGCTGTTGGCCATGGGCAGTGCCCAGGCGGCCCCGATCGCCATGGCAGACCAGTCGCAGTTGAAGGTGCCAGGCGTGCAGGCCGCGCCGCAGTTCGTGCCGCCCGCCGAAAGCGAGTTGCCGGACAATGCCTTTGGCAAGATGGTCCGCGAGGGCCATGCCTTGTTTGTCGATACCCGACGCAAGATGCCGGAAGCCGTGGGTAACGGTTTGAACTGCAGCAACTGCCACCTCGACCAGGGGCGGCTGGCACACTCCGCGCCGATGTGGGGCGCGTACCCGATGTACCCGGCCTATCGCAAGAAAAACGACAAGGTCAACACCTATGCCGAGCGCATCCAGGGGTGTTTCCAGTTCAGCATGAACGGCAAGCCGCCGGCGGCAGACAGCCCGCAGATGACGGCGCTGTCGGTGTATGCCTACTGGTTGTCGACCAAGGCACCCACAGGCGTCGAGATCGCGGGTCGCGGCTATCCGGACGTGGCGCAACCCCAGGGTGGCTACGACTTCAAGCGCGGCCAGCAGGTTTACCGTGAGCAATGTGCGATTTGCCATGGTGACAACGGCGAAGGGCAGAAGGTGGCCGGTGAGTACGTGATGCCGCCGCTGTGGGGCAAGGACTCCTACAACTGGGGGGCCGGTATGCACCGGATCAACACGGCAGCGTCCTTCATCAAGTACAACATGCCACTGGGCAAACCGGGCAGCTTGAGCGATCAACAGGCCTGGGATGTGGCGGCGTGGATCAACCGCCACGAACGGCCGCAGGACCCGCGCTTGGTGGAGGGGTCTGTGGAGAAGACGCGGCTGAAGTTTCATGCCAATGACGGGGTGAACCTGTATGGCCAGCAAGTCGAGGGGGTGTTGATCGGGCAGGGAACGGGTAGCTGACGGGTTTGCTGCGCCGGCCGCCTTCTTTTGTCATCTGCCCGTCACCGCCCTGCAACCACCTTCGGGTTGCAATGACCGCCATCATCCTCAAGGAGCGCGGCCATGGAACTCTGTGTGATCGGGGCGGGGTATGTCGGCTTGGTAACGGCGGCCTGTTTTGCCGAAATGGGCAACCGGGTGACCTGCCTGGAACGTGATCCGCAGCGCTTGATGCAGTTGCGCCAGGGCCAGAGCCCGATCCACGAGCCAGGCCTGCCGGCACTCTTGCATAGCGGCATGCAGGCGGGCCGCCTGCTGTTCAGCGATGATTGGCAGCAGGCGCTGGCCAGTGCCGAGGTGGTGTTTATCGCCGTGGGCACGCCCAGCCAGGAGGACGGTTCGGCCGATCTGCAGCATGTGCTGGGCGTTGCCGACAGCCTGGGGCGCCACCTGACACGCCCAAGCCTGGTGGTGAACAAGTCGACAGTACCGGTAGGTACTGCAGAGCGGGTGGCCCGGCACATTGCAGTCGGTTTGCGCGCGCGTGGCGCAGGCTTTGCTGTCGAGGTGGCGAGCAACCCCGAGTTTCTCAAGGAGGGCAGCGCCATCGATGACTTCATGCGCCCCGACCGCATCATTATCGGCAGCGACAGTGCAGCGGCCGGCCAGTGCCTGCAGCGGCTGTATGCACCCTTTGTGCGTAACTGCGAACGCATTCTGTTGATGGCGCCCCGCGCCGCCGAGTTCAGCAAATACGCCGCCAACGCCTTTCTGGCCACCAAGATTTCCTTCATCAATGAGCTGGCGGGGCTTTGCGCACAGCTGGATGTGGACATCGAGCAGGTGCGCCGGGGCATCGGCAGTGATCGGCGCATCGGCAGCCATTTTATCTATGCCGGGTGTGGCTACGGCGGTTCGTGCTTCCCCAAGGATGTCCGGGCCCTGCTTCGCACTGCCGAGCAGCAGGGCTACCAGGCCGCGATTTTGCAGGCGGTGCAGGCACGCAACGACGAACAGAAGACCTTGCTGTTCAAGGCGCTGCACCAGCACTTTGGCGGCTTCATGCGTGGGCGTAGCGTCGCGCTCTGGGGGCTGGCCTTCAAACCGGGCACTGACGACCTTCGCGAGGCGCCCAGCCTGGTGCTGATCGATGCGTTGCTTGCGGCGGGGGCCCGGGTACAGGCCTGCGACCCGGTGGCACTTGGCGGCATGCAGGGGCGTTATCCGCAGGCCGTGGCCAGCGGTCAGTTGCGCCTGAGCGAAGACCCTTACGCCTGTGTCGAGGGCGCAGACGCCCTGGTGCTGGTGACCGAATGGAAGCAGTTTCGGCAGCCGGATTTCGTGCGTGTGCGGGGGCTTATGCGTATGCCAGTGCTATTTGATGGGCGCAATATTTACGATCCCTTGGAACTATCTACACTGGGTTATCTCTATCATGGCATCGGTCGGCCTCAGGCGGGGCATTGTAAGGTGACTGCCGCCTGATTAGACTGCGCCGAATTCCACAGGCCTAGCCTTTGTTTAAGGACGTATATGATCAAGAAATGCTTGTTCCCGGCCGCCGGTTACGGCACCCGCTTCCTGCCCGCTACCAAAGCCATGCCCAAGGAAATGCTGCCGGTGGTCAACAAGCCACTGATCCAGTATGGCGTTGAAGAAGCGCTGGATGCCGGCCTGAACGAGATCTCCATTGTGACCGGCCGTGGCAAGCGTGCCCTGGAAGACCACTTCGACATCAGCTACGAGCTGGAAAACCAGATCAAGGGCACCGACAAGGAAAAGTACCTGGTCGGTATTCGTCGTCTGCTCAACGAGTGCTCCTTCTCCTACACCCGTCAGACCGAGATGAAGGGCCTGGGCCACGCGATCCTCACCGGCCGCCCGCTTATCGGTGACGAACCGTTCGCGGTGGTGCTGGCTGACGACCTGTGCGTCAACCCGGAAGGTGACGGCGTACTGACCCAGATGGTCAAACTGTTCAAGCAGTACCGCTGCTCGATCGTCGCCATCCAGGAAGTCGACCCGCAGGAAACCAACAAGTACGGTGTGATCGCCGGTGAGATGATCCGCGACGACATCTACCGTGTCACCAACATGGTCGAAAAGCCTGCACCGGAAGACGCGCCTTCGAACCTGGCGATCATCGGCCGCTACATCCTGACCCCGGACATCTTCGATATCATCGCCAATACCGAGCCGGGCAAAGGCGGCGAAATCCAGATCACTGACGCCCTGCTGCAGCAGGCCAAAGATGGCTGCGTGATTGCCTACAAGTTCAAGGGCAAGCGTTTCGACTGCGGTGGCGCCGAAGGCTACATCGACGCGACCAACTTCTGCTTCGAGAACTACTACAAGACTGGCAAGGCTTACTGATAAGCCCCGCTGGTCTGCAAGCCACCCCTCGGGGTGGCTTTTTTGTTTGCGGCGGCCAACGGCGGTATGCTGGGCGCCAGCCTAGGAGACTGAATAAATGGCCTACGATTTTGATCTGTTCGTGATTGGTGCCGGGTCCGGCGGTGTGCGCGCAGCGCGTTTTGCCGCGGGCTTCGGCGCGAAGGTGGCGGTAGCCGAAAGCCGCTACCTGGGCGGTACCTGCGTCAACGTCGGCTGTGTGCCGAAAAAACTGCTGGTGTATGGCGCGCATGTCGCAGACGAGCTGGAGCAGGCCGCAGGCTTCGGCTGGACCCTGGAAGAAGGGCATTTCGACTGGGGCACCCTGATTGCCAACAAAAACCGGGAGATCGAGCGCCTCAACGGTATCTACCGCAACCTGCTGGTCAACAGCGGGGTGACCCTGTTGCAGGGCCATGCACGCCTGACTGGCGCCAACGAGGTGGAAGTCGACGGCCAGCGCTATACCGCCGAGCACATCCTCATCGCCACCGGCGGCTGGCCGCAGGTGCCGGACATCCCTGGCAAGGAACTGGCCATCACTTCCAACGAAGCGTTCTACCTCAAGGCGTTGCCGCGCCGCGTGCTGGTGGTGGGCGGTGGCTACATCGCCGTCGAGTTTGCCGGCATCTTCCAGGGGCTGGGGGCCGATACCAGTTTGCTGTACCGGGGCGATCTGTTCCTGCGCGGGTTTGATGGTTCGGTGCGCACGCACTTGAAGGAAGAGCTGGAAAAACGCGGCCTCGATCTGCAGTTCAACGCGGATATCCAGCGCATCGACCAGCTGGACGACGGCAGCCTCAAGGCCACCCTCAAGGATGGCCGCGAGCTGGTTGCCGACTGTGTGTTCTACGCCACTGGGCGGCGTCCGATGCTCGACAATTTGGGCCTGGAGAACACGGGCGTCGAGCTGGATGCACGGGGCTACATTCGCGTCGATGAGCAGTACCAGACCACCGCGCCGTCGATTCTGGCCATTGGCGATGTGATCGGTCGCGTGCAGCTCACCCCAGTGGCGCTGGCCGAAGGCATGGCCGTTGCGCGGCGCTTGTTCAAGCCCGAGCAGTACCGCCCGGTGGACTACCAGAACATCCCCACTGCGGTGTTCAGCCAGCCGCCGATCGGCACCGTTGGCCTCACCGAGGAACAGGCGCTGGAGGCCGGCCATAAGGTGCAGATCTTCGAGAGCCGTTTCCGGGCCATGAAGCTGACCTTGACCGACATCCAGGAAAAGACCCTGATGAAGCTGGTGGTCGATGCCGAGACCGACAAGGTGCTGGGCTGCCACATGGTCGGGCCGGATGCCGGCGAGATCGTGCAGGGCCTGGGGATTGCGCTGAAGGCGGGCGCGACCAAGCAGCAGTTTGACGAGACCATCGGCGTGCACCCGACCGCGGCCGAAGAATTCGTGACGATGCGCACCGTTACCCGCTAAAAGCACCTCTGGCCTTTGTAGGAGCGGCCTTGCGTCGCGATGGGGGGCGAAGCGGCCCCAGGATCTGTGTTTCGACGCCGAAATCCTGGGGCCGCTTCGCCGCCCATCGCGACGCAAGGCCGCTCCTACACAAAGCAACCGCCGCTCAGCGCTATCTCTTCTATTAATAGACCCTGGTTATAGCCAAAACCAATCGCCAGCATCAGGTTTGCCAATGAGCCTTTCTGGGGGCCAGCGGTTAGGATTCTCTCCGTCAACTGATTTCAACCCCATGAAGGAGCGTCTCTCATGCCTATCATCAACAGCCAGGTCAAACCGTTCAACGCCACCGCCTTCCACAACGGCGAATTCGTTCAGGTAAGCGAAGCCGACCTGAAAGGCAAGTGGTCTGTCGTGTTCTTCTACCCGGCCGACTTCACCTTCGTTTGCCCGACCGAGCTGGGTGACCTTGCTGACAACTACGCAGAGTTCCAGAAGCTCGGCGTGGAAATCTACGGCGTGTCCACCGACACCCACTTCACCCACAAAGCCTGGCACGACACTTCGGAAACCATCGGCAAGATCAAGTACCCGCTGATCGGTGACCCGACCCACGTCATCTCGCGCAACTTCGACGTGCTTATCGAAGAAGCCGGCCTGGCCGATCGCGGTACCTTCGTGATCAACCCGGAAGGCCAGATCAAGATCGTCGAAATCAACGACGGTGGTGTAGGCCGTGATGCCAGCGAACTGCTGCGCAAGGTCAAGGCTGCCCAGTACGTCGCTGCCCACCCAGGCGAAGTCTGCCCGGCCAAGTGGAAAGAAGGCGAGGCTACCCTGGCGCCATCCCTGGACCTGGTCGGCAAGATCTAATCGTCGTCCAACAAGTGCCTGCGCGACGATCATGCTGCGTTGAAACTGATCGCCGCTCGGCACTTCACGAACGAATAGACGTTATGCGCCAGTCGAGGGCGGTAAGCAGCCGCCAAAGCTGAAGTACTTACCGCCCCGCCAAACGCCCGGGCGCTGTTGCCTGGGCGTTTTTGTATCTGAAGATTGAAAAAGGAATCGCCCGTATGTTGGACGCCACGCTTAAATCGCAACTGAAAACCTACCTGGAGCGGGTCACCCAGCCGATCGAGATCGTTGCTTCCCTCGACGACGGCGCGAAATCCCGCGAATTGCACGACCTGCTGGTGGAAATCGCCGGCCTGTCGAACCTGATTACCCTGCGCGCGGACGGGACCGACGCTCGTCGTCCATCGTTCTCGCTCAATCGCCCTGGGGCTGACATCAGCCTGCGTTTCGCCGGCATCCCCATGGGCCATGAATTCACCTCCCTGGTGCTGGCGCTGCTGCAAGTCGGTGGCCACCCGTCCAAGGCCAGCGCCGAAGTGATCGAGCAGATCCAAGGGCTGCAAGGCGAATTCACCTTTGAAACCTACTTCTCGCTGTCGTGCCAGAACTGCCCGGACGTGGTCCAGGCGCTGAACCTGATGGCGGTGCTCAACCCCAACGTGCGCCACGTGGCCATCGACGGCGCGCTGTTCCAGGACGAAGTCGAATCGCGCAAAGTCATGGCGGTACCGAGCATCTACCTGAACGGTGAAGTGTTCGGCCAGGGCCGCATGGGCCTGGAAGAGATTCTGGGCAAGATCGACACCAGTGCCGGCAGCCGCCAGGCCGAAAAGATCAACGCCAAGGACGCTTTCGATGTACTGATCGTCGGCGGTGGCCCGGCCGGCGCTGCGGCCGCGATCTATGCCGCGCGTAAAGGTATCCGTACCGGTGTTGCCGCCGAGCGTTTCGGCGGCCAGGTGCTCGACACCCTGGCCATCGAGAACTTTATCTCGGTGCAGGAAACCGAAGGGCCGAAACTGGCCACTGCGCTGGAAGAACACGTCAAGCAGTACGACGTCGACATCATGAACCTGCAGCGCGGTGAAGCGCTGATCCCGGCCACCGATGGCGGCCTGCACGAAGTGCGTCTGGCGGGCGGTGCGTCGCTCAAGGCCAAGACCGTGATCCTGGCCACCGGTGCACGCTGGCGCGAAATGAACGTGCCGGGCGAGCAGCAATACCGTGCCCGGGGCGTGGCTTACTGCCCGCACTGTGATGGCCCACTGTTCAAGGGCAAGCGTGTGGCGGTGATCGGCGGCGGCAACTCGGGCGTGGAAGCGGCCATCGATTTGGCGGGCATCGTCGCCCAGGTGACCCTGATCGAGTTCGACAGCCAGTTGCGTGCCGACGCCGTGTTGCAACGCAAGCTGCACAGCCTGCCGAACGTCAAGGTGATCACCCGCGCACTGACCACCGAAGTGGTCGGCGATGGTGAGAAGGTGACGGGGTTGCGCTACAAGGATCGCGCCAGCGATGAGCTGCATGACCTGGCGCTGGAAGGCATCTTCGTGCAGATCGGCCTGTTGCCCAATACCGACTGGCTCAAAGGCACCGTCGAACTGTCGCCGCGTGGCGAGATCATTGTCGATGCCAAGGGCGCGACCAACATCCCCGGCGTGTTTGCCGCGGGTGATGTGACCACCGTGCCGTACAAGCAGATCGTCATTGCCGTGGGTGAGGGCGCCAAGGCTTCGCTGGCGGCCTTCGATCACCTGATTCGGGCTTCGGCCCCGGCGTAAGTCAGCAGCAGCCTGAGGGTGTCTATCATTACCCCAGACACCCTCAGGAAGCTCACCATGACCCTGATCAGCCGCGAACCCTGGTGGCTAGTGCCACCCAAGCCCGGGCAGAAAGAGCAGGACCTGCACTGGGGCTTCCTCGAAATCTACGCCGACGGCCGCACCGTGTTCGTCGACCAGCGCCCCAGTGAGCGGGAGCTGGCTGAGCGCAAGAGCTGTCGCAATTTCCCCGACCCCGAGCACTAATGGCTCAGCCTTCGAGTTCGGCCAGGCGCGCCTCCAGCGCTGCAATCCGGGCTTCCAAGGCCTCCATGCGCTCTTCCGAAACACTGCCACCGCTGCTGCGGGCACCGCCTTCCTGTTGGCGTGCGGCCATGATCGCTTCGATTTCTGCCGGGTCGCCCAATGCATGGGTATAGCGGTCTTCGCGCTGGCCTGCCTGGCGCGGCAGGTGCAGGGCAAGGTCCCTTGAAATCAGGCGTTCCAGCTGGTGCTGGATCTGCTCGGTGTCATCGAATTCATGCAGGCGGTTGCTGCGGCTGAGCAACTCGTTGAGGGTTTGCGGGCCGCGCAAGAACATCAGGCCCATCAGCACCAGTTGCGCCGGCACCAATTCCAGGGCCTTGTCCACCCGCTGCTCCCAGCGGTCGGCGCGGCTGCCCATCTGCAAGCGGGTCATGCCTTGGCCTTCGAGCGCCCGCAGGGCCTGGCCGACCTGGCCTTGGGTGAGGTTCATCACCGGTTCCCGGCTGGTCTTCTGGTTGCAGGCCAGGACCAGGGCATTGAGGGTCAGCGGGTAGCTTTCCGGGCTGGTGGCCTGCTTTTCGATCAGCGAGCCGAGAATGCGGATCTCGGTGCTGTTGAAACGGCCTTCACCTACGGTTTCGTGTTCGGACATGGCCCTGTCTCATTGCGAGGAAAAGGCCACTAGCGTAGGTAAAGCCGTTGATTAAGGCAATTGGGGCCGCAACACGGCCCCGACAGCCTCACGCCCCGCGTCGTTCCTCAGCCTGGCACGCCGCCGCGGTGAACAGCACGTCGGTCGACGAGTTCAGCGCAGTCTCCGCCGAGTCCTGCAGCACACCAATGATGAAGCCCACCGCCACCACCTGCATGGCAATCTCGCTGGGGATGCCGAACAGGCTGCACGCCAGCGGGATCAACAACAGCGAACCACCTGCCACGCCCGAGGCGCCGCACGCACAGACAGCCGCCACCACGCTGAGCAGCACGGCAGTCGGCAGGTCGACCGGGATACCCAGGGTATGCACAGCGGCCAGTGTCAGTACGGTGATGGTGATCGCTGCGCCCGCCATGTTGATGGTCGCGCCCAGCGGGATCGACACCGAATAGGTGTCTTCATGCAGGCCAAGACGCTCCGACAGGGCCAGGTTGACCGGGATGTTGGCCGCCGAGCTGCGGGTGAAGAACGCCGTGATACCGCTCTCGCGCAGGCACAGCAGGGTCAGCGGGTACGGGTTGCGGCGAATCTTCCAGAACACGATCAGCGGGTTCATCACCAGGGCCACAAACAGCATGCAGCCGATCAGCACGGCCAGCAGGTGCAGATAGCCGAACAGGGCATCGAGGCCCGACTGGGCGAGGGTGGCACTGACCAGGCCGAAGATGCCCAGCGGGGCGAAGCGGATGACCACGCGCACGATCAAGGTAACCCCGTTGGACAGGTCCTCGACCACAGTGCGGGTGGTTTCGCCGGCATGGCGCAGGGCCACGCCCAGGCCAATCGCCCAGGTCAGCACGCCAATGAAGTTGGCATTGAGCAAGGCGTTGACCGGGTTGTCGACCGCGCTCAGCAGCAGGTTTTGCAGGACCTCGGTGATACCGCCCGGCGCACTCAGCGTGGCGTCGCCGGCACTCAGCACCAGGTGGGACGGGAACAGCATGCTGGCCACCACGGCCACCACCGCTGCGGCGAAGGTGCCCAGCAGGTACAGCCACAGGATCGGCCGTATGTGGGTTTCCTGGCCGTGGCGGTGGTTGGCGATCGAGGCCATGACCAGAATGAACACCAGAATGGGTGCCACTGCCTTGAGGGCGCTGACGAACACCTTGCCGAGGAACGCCAGGTCGCGGGCGACGTCGGGTGCGAGCAACGCCAGGGCGATGCCGGCCAGCAGGCCGATGACGATCTGCGTCACCAGGCTGGTGCGGTTGAGAAGGCGGAAGAAGGGGGTCATATGCAGCGATATCCCGGCATGTTCAAAAAGGGCGAGACTTTACCATAGACCTTTGTCGGGCAGGTTCGCGGTCTTCAGGGTTCACGCGCGAAGCGGCGAGCACATCACCAGTGGAACAACTCCCGTCGCGCCCCCTCGGTAATGGCGACGATCCCTGGGTGCTTGACCTTGCGCTCCACCGAAATGGCATAGAACGACTCATGCACCGCTTCGGTCTGCCCGATCAGTTGCACGCCATACTGGCGGCACACTTCCTCGGCGATCACGCTGGGCGCCACGAAAATGCCGCTGCCCGATTGGCCAAACGCCTGCATCAAGGCGCTGTCGTCGAACTCGCCAACGATCCGCGGCTGTACCTGCTGTTCCCCCAGCCAGCGCAGCAAACGGCTGCGCACCACGGTCTCCTGGCCCGGAATCAACAGCGGTGCATCGTCGAGGCAGGCAGGGAAGGGGCCGGCAAGGCGTTGCGCCAACGCCTGGGTGGCGAAGAAACTCAGGCCACACTCGCCGAGCTTCTGGCTGTAGCCCTTGATATCCAGGTGGTTGGGCATCGGGCTGTCGGAAATGACCAGGTCCAGGCGCTGAATCGCCAGGTCCGCCAGCAGCCGCTCGAGTTTGTCTTCCCGGCAATTGATGCGCAGCACCTCGTCCAGCTCCATGGTCGGCGCCAGCAGGCGATAGACGATGGATTTGGGGACAACGTCGGCCACCCCCACGCGAAACAGAATCTGCTCTTGCGGACCGGCGCGCAGCATGGCTTCCAGCTCGCCGCCGAGTTGGAACATCTGCTCGGCATACACCAACGTCTGGCGGCCGGTCTCGGTCAGCTCCAACTGCCGACCGACTCGCTGGAACAATTCAAGGCCATACGTCTGCTCGAACAGGCTGATCTGCCCGCTGATGGTCTGCGGGGTGAGGTTCAACTGCTCGCTGGCACGCGCGATGCTGCCGGTCTTGGCCACGGCCCAGAAGTAGTGCAACTGGCGATAGTTGAGCATCGGTGTATTTCTCGATTCGTAAAAACCGAAGTATAACCGCTGAAAATACGAATTTTCCTGATGTATTCGCCTCTCTAGAATGCGACTCCATGAGGCGCGTTGCGCGCCGCCGGAATATCGACAAGCGAGGAACCCATGTTGCAGCTTAAATCCATTGGCACGCCTTTGGTGCTGGCCCTGGCCCTGTTCACCCTGGCCGGCTGCGATCAGGCTGAAAAATCTGCCCAGCAGATGCTCGACCAGGCCGCCCAGTCGGCCAAGCAGGCCATCGACAAGACCAACGAAGCGGCCCAGCAGGCCCTGAGCGATGCCATCGGCAGCGAAGGCCAGCCGCCCAAAGATGCTGAAAAGCACGAAAAGACCCAGGACATCTGACCCCAAGACCCGATGCAGGATTGATTAAATGGAATATTTGCTGGAACTCGCCGCAAGCCCGACCGCCTGGGTCGCCCTCGCCACCTTGGTGGCCATGGAGATCGTGCTCGGCATCGACAATCTGATCTTCATCTCCATCCTGACCAACAAGCTACCCATGGAATACCGTTCCAAGGCGCGGCGCATTGGTATCAGCATGGCCCTGGTCATGCGCCTGGCGCTGCTCAGCACCGTGGCCTGGATCGTGCAATTGACCGAGCCGGTGATCGATGTGTTCGGCCACAGCTTCTCGTGGAAGGACATGATTCTGATCGCAGGTGGCTTATTCCTGCTGTGGAAGGCCACCAAGGAAATCCACGAGAACGTCGACCCGCATGGTGCCAAGGAAGAGTCCAAGGCCGGTTCCACCATCACCTTGGGTTTTGCCGCAGCCATTGGCCAGATCCTGCTGCTGGATATCGTCTTCTCGATCGACAGCATCATTACCGCCGTGGGTATGACCGAGCACTTGCCGATCATGATCATTGCCGTGATCGCTGCCGTGATCGTAATGCTGGTGGCGGCCGACCCGCTGGCCAAGTTCATCAATGACAACCCGACCGTGGTGATGCTGGCCCTGGGCTTCCTGATCATGATCGGCATGACCCTGATCGCCGAAGGCATGGGGGCTCATGTACCGAAAGGGTATGTGTACGCAGCGATGGCCTTCTCGACCTTGATCGAGGTCCTCAACATCATGGCCCGTCGGGCGCGGCTCAAGCGCGAAGCGGCAGAAGGTTGATGTAAAAGGCGCAGGCCCACCGCTGGCCTTGAAGCCAGGGGTGGGCCCCGCGAATGGACCATCACAAAAGCGTGAGTTTAATGCGCCTCCACTTGCCGCCGTACCCTGTGCCCAACCTGAGGTTTGGCCAGGCCCTGCGGGGGCAGGGAGTGATGATGGGAATGACGCCGCACGATACGCAGTACACCCCACAGCATGGCGGCTGCGACGCTCAGCCACATACCTACCAGCATGAGGATTGCCAGGGTCAGGCTCATGTGTGCCTCCTTCTCTCGGGCAAGCGCGCTGTCAGCCAGGGCTCGCCTTACAGACACTGCTTTAGTCTAGCTCGACCCGTGTGACGTTCCATTGATCAAAGGTCTATTGCTTGGTCCGATTGGCTACAAGCCTGTGTCGGACTATACCCGCGCACCTGTGGGCCCTATGATCTGAGCCCAGAGCCGGGCGCTGCCTGCCTGGCATCGGAACAAGCGAGTGCCCATGGAGCAAGTTTCCTTCAAACCGCTGGCCTCAGCCCCCCGTCGGCTGCTGCTGGCCTGCCTGATGGCGGCCAGCCTGGCCGGTTGTGCCAGCGCACCGCCCGCGAACCTGAAAGGCCTGCCGCAGCGGGTCGAGATCAGCAGCGTGCCGTTTTACCGTGGCAATGCCAACCACAGCGGCGCCATGGCCCTGGCAGCGCTGCTTTCGCAGCAGGGGGCGCCGATCACGCCAGGCCTGCTGGACAAGCCATTGAACCTGCCCCAGGGCGCTGAAACGCTGGACACCAGCATCCCCCGTGTGGCGCGTGACTACGGCATGGTGGTGTACGCACTGGACAAGCAAATGGATGCCTTGTTGACGCAGGTGGCGGCGGGCAACCCGGTTTTGCTGCGTTACGAGGAGGGTTCAGCCTGGTGGAGCGAGCCACGCTACGCGGTGCTGATCGGTTATGACCGCTACAAGCAGCGGGTACTGTTGCGCTCAGGCATGCACCGCAGGCAACTGATGGCCTTCGATGATTTTGCTTCGGCCTGGGCCAAGCAGGGCAGTTGGGCGGTGCTGGTGCAACCGCCGCGGCAACTGCCCGCCCAGGTAGACCGGCAACGCTGGTTGCAGGCGGCCGACGAACTGGCACGGGCAGGGCAGGAAATTGCCGCGAAGCAGGCCGTGAACAGCCTGGGGCGGTAAACGTACACCGGCCTTTTGAAGAGGCCGGTGCCAGGTTACCGAGGCATCAATCAGAAGCCCAGGCGGTCACGCAGGCTGTAGTACCAGGCACCGATGGCGCTGAATGGCACACGCAGCATCTGGCCACCCGGGAACGGGTAGTGCGGCAGGCCTGCGAACGCATCGAAACGCTCGGCCTGGCCACGCAGCGCCTCGGCCAGCACCTTGCCTGCCAGGTGCGTGTAGGTGACGCCGTGGCCCGAGCAGCCCTGGGAGTAATAGATGTTGTCGCCGATGCGGCCAACCTGCGGCAGGCGCGACAGGGTCAGCAGGAAGTTGCCGGTCCAGGCGTAATCGATCTTCACGTTCTGCAACTGCGGGAAGGCCTTGAGCATCTTCGGACGGATGATTGCCTCGATGTTCGCCGGGTCACGCGCGCCGTAGACCACGCCGCCGCCGAAGATCAGGCGCTTGTCGCTGGTCAGGCGGTAGTAGTCGAGCAAGTAGTTGCAGTCTTCGACACAGTAATCCTGCGGCAGCAGGGTACGTGCCAGGTCATCGCTCAGGGGCTCGGTGGTGATCACCTGGGTGCCGCACGGCATGGACTTGGCGGCCAGCTCTGGCACCAGGTTGCCCAGGTAGGCGTTACCGGCGACGATGATGAACTTGGCGCGCACCTTGCCTTGCGGTGTGTGCACGACCGGGTTGGCGCCACGCTCGATACGGATGGCCGGGGTCTGCTCATAGATGATGCCGCCCAGCGACTCTACCGCGGCCGCTTCGCCCAGGGCCAGGTTAAGCGGGTGGATGTGGCCGCCGCTCATGTCCAGCATGCCGCCGATGTAGCTGTCGCATGCGACTACTTCACGGATGCGCTTCTGGTCCATCAGCTCGAGCTGGTTGTGGCCAAAGCGTTCCCACAGGCGCTTTTGCGACTCCAGGTGGCCCATCTGTTTAGGGGTGATGGCTGCGAACACGCCACCGTCTTTCAGGTCGCACTGGATATTGTACTTGGCGACACGCTCACGAATGATGCGGCCACCTTCGAATGCCATCTGGCCCAGCAGTTGTGCCTGCTTTGGGCCGACGGTGCGCTCGATCACGTCGATGTCACGGCTGTAGCTGTTGACGATCTGGCCGCCGTTGCGGCCGGACGCGCCAAAACCAACCTTGGCGGCTTCGACGATGCTGACCTTGAAGCCGTTTTCCAGCAGGAACAAGGCGCTGGACAGGCCGGTGTAGCCGGCACCGATGATGCACACATCGGTTTCCACCTCACCCTGCAGCGCCGGACGTGGCGGCACCGGGTTAGCCGAGGCGGCGTAGTAGGACTGGGGGTAGGGGGTGTTGGCCATGCTCGAGAAACCTCGTGTGTTATATTTTTAACGAATGTAGCGATGCTATCAATAATAATAAACACCCGCTAGTCGTCCGTTGAAAATCCTTTACCCGGCCGTCGCCGAAGCTTTCCTATAAAGAGGTTAAGATTCAGTAAGTTAGCGCGAAAAAAAGTGTTGACATGGTTTTCGGAATGCGTAGAATGCGCACCACACGACAGGCACATAGCTCAGTTGGTTAGAGCACCACCTTGACATGGTGGGGGTCGTTGGTTCGAGTCCAATTGTGCCTACCAAATCGAAGAAGGGGCAATCCGAAAGGGTTGCCCCTTCTTTCATTGGGCGGCCTACCGGGGCGTCGATCCGGTCGAAAAGGGGCATGAAGCAGCCCCTCCGGTCAAAACCGAAAGTTTTTGATTTTTCTGAAAAAAAAGCTTTACAGGTACGCATTCGATCACTAATATGCGCACCACACGACAGGCACATAGCTCAGTTGGTTAGAGCACCACCTTGACATGGTGGGGGTCGTTGGTTCGAGTCCAATTGTGCCTACCAAATCGAAAAAGGGCGATCCACACGGATCGCCCTTTTTTATTGCCCGCTAAACAGCTGCCGGCAACCACAACGCCAGTTGTGGAAAGGCGATCAACAGGGCGATCAGCACCAGCAACGCCAGGCAGAACGGCAGCGCGCCGTACACCACGTCCATGAAGTTGCCCCGGCCACGAATGCTCTGCACCACGAACAGGTTCATGCCGAACGGTGGCGTAATCTGGCCCATCTCGCACAGCACGATCAACACCACCCCAAACCACAACGGATCGAAGCCCAGTGCGACGATGATCGGCACGATCAGCGGCGCGGTGGTGATCAACATGGCCAGCGTGTCCATGAAGCAACCCAGCACGATGTAGAACAGGATGATCGCCAGCAGTGTGGCCGTGGGGGAAAGGTTCAGGTCAGTGACAAAATGGACCAGCGTGGTGGTCAGGCCAATGGAGGCCAGCACAAAGTTGAGAAAGAACGCCGACAAGGTGATGAGCATGATCATGCCGGTGGTGCGCAGGGTTGCCTCGAACGCCTGACCCAGGCTCTGCCAGGTGAATGCCCGGCGCCATAGGCCCAGGCCGAAGGCGCTGAGCACACCCAGCGCTGCCGACTCGCTGGCGGTGGCGAAGCCGCTGTAGATCGAACCAATCACCAGGGCGAAGATCGCCAGTGGCGGCAACAGGTCAGGGAGGCAGGCCAGGCGCTCGGCCCAGCGCGTAGGCGCCTTGCGGCCGTCCAGCTGTGGCCGAATCAGGCAGGCCAGCACGATCAACGCGATAAACAGCACGCTCAGGATGATGCTGGGAACGGTCGCGGCCAGGTACAGCTTGGGCACTGACACGTTGGCGATAAGGGCAAACAGGATCATGTTGATCGAGGGCGGAATCAGGATGCCCAGTGTGCCACCGGCGGCAATCGAGCCGAGAAACAGCGGCGCGTTGTAGCCTTTGCGTTCCTGCTCGGGGATGGCCAGGGTCGAGAGGGTGGCCGCAGTCGCCACGCTGGAGCCGCTGGTGGTGGCGAACAGTGCGCTGGCGCCGATGTTCGAATTCATCAAGCCACCTGGCAGCCACGACAGCCACTTTTCGACGGCCTGGTACATGCGCCCGGCCACGCCTGAACACACCAGCAGTTCACCCATCAGGATGTACAAAGGGATCGCCACCAGAAGGAATTCGCTACTGGTATTCCAGGCAATTTCGCCCATGGCGCTGCTTAACGGCAATGTCGAGAACAGCTGCGACAGGGACATGCCCAGCAGGCCGACACTGACTGCAGCGGCCACGCTAAGCGCCAGCAGTGCGAGCAGCACGATCAGGGTGAGGCTCAGCATGGCTTTTGCTCCGTGCCAGCAGCGGGGCTACCGTGGTAGCGCTCCTGCTGAATGTCCTCCTCGACCGAGTTGATGCCGATCAGTTTGCTGACAGCGTGCCAGCGGCCGTGCAGCAAGTGGCGGGTGCAGGTGACCACCAGGCTCGACAAGGTCAGGGCAAAGAACACGTAGCCGGCGAACCAGAGTGATTGGGGCAGCCATTGTGGTACCTGCAGTGGCGTGTTTGACACTGAACGGTATTCGATGGAGTCCCACAGCACGTTCCACGCGTGGTAGGCCAATGTGCTGGCAAGCACCAGCATGCAGGCGAGGGCGAACAGGTCGAGCGCGACCCTGGGGCGCAGGCCAAGGCGGGTGTAGAGGATGTCCACGCGAATATGTGCGCGCTTCAGCAAGGTGACCGGGAACGCCCAGGCGCTGGTGATCGCCAGCACGTAACCGGCTATTTCGTCGGCGCCGCCCATGGAGATACCCAGGGCCTTGCGCAAGATCAGGTCGATGCCGATCAGAAGGGCGCAGGTGAGCAGCGCGAAGCCGCCGACCCAGGTACTGGCCTTGGCAATGGCGCTGATGGCTCCCATGCTTGAGCGGGCGGTGTGCATGTGGGCAGTCTCCGAAGCAGGGTAACTCATGGGGCCAGGCGCATGCCGATGGCATCGCCCACGGTGGCATTCCAGCGTGCCACGCAAGGTCCGCCGCAGCGTTTGCCCCAGTCGTTGGCAATGGTCAGTGCGGCCTGGCGCAGGGTCTGCTTCTCTGCTGCGGTCGGGGCCGAGGCGGTCATGTGTGCGGGGTGATGAATCTGGCAGTCAGGGCCGCCGACATTGCAGGCCTGGGCATAACGGTTCTCGTTGGCGGTCGCTTGCCACAAGGCCTGCTCCAGCACTTGCGATTGCACCTGCAGCAATTGCTGTACCTCGGGCGGCAGTTGCTGCCAGCGCTTCAGGCCGATGCCATAGAAGCCGATCGACCAATCCACGGGCAGGTTGTAAAGGTAGCCTGCAACGTCGTACCACTTGGCGGCGTTGCCCGAGCCAATGCCGGTGATTGCGCAGTCGATGACGCCGGTTTGCATGGCGGTTACCACCTCGGCAAAGGGCAGGGTGACGGGCGCCGCGCCCATGGCCTTGACCAGCTCGGCCATGTTGCGCCCGCGAGTGCGCACTTTCCTGCCCTTCAAGTCAGCCAGCGAGTGCACGGCATCGCGGCAAAAGAAGACCTGCGCGGTATAGGGGACGGTGGCCAGCAACTTGATGCCGTGACGCTCGGCCATGCGTTGTTCGAGCACCGGCTTGTAGGCGTTGGCGACCCTGTGGGCGGTGTCGATGGTATCGGCCAGGCCGGGCAGGTCCACACCTTCGAAGGTGGCATCGTCGCCGGCGACGAAGGCGAACACGCCCATGCCGATATCGACTGCGCCAAAGCGCATCAGGCGAATGATCTCCGGCCCTTTCAGGCCACTTTCCGACAACCCCAGCAGTTGCGCGGTGACCCTGCCTTGCGAGCGCGCGGGCAACGTCTGATTCCAGAACGGCTGTTCAACCGCCCGGAACGTGTAGTTGTGGCTGCCACCGCCCACCACGTTGAAGCGCATCACGGGGTAGTCTTGCGCGCGCGCCAGCGAGGTACCGAGCAGCGCGCCGAACGCCAGGGGGATGAGCAGCGAGCTGAGTTTCACGGTAGTCCTCTTGTGCTTGTTCGGGAGCTACTTTGGGGCTGTTCGATCAACGAGGGCGGGACGCGGCCTCGATGGTGGTTCGCGAACCGACGATATCAGGGAATTTCTCACCCTTGGCCAGCCGTGCCAGCGTGTGCTTTTCGTTGTGCTGGAAGTCGATGGCCCGCTGAGCCATTTCGATCACCTGGCCGGGGCGCAGAAACACCATGCCGTTTTCGTCTGCCACCACCGCATCGCCGGGGTGGACAATCACCCCGCCACATTGGATGGCGGTACAGAACTCGCCTTCCAGGCCCATCACGCGGGTGGTAATCGCGCTGGCACCGCGTGACCACACTGGCACACCATGCTCGCGTATTTCGCCCAGGTCGGTGACGTAGCCGTCGACGATGATCCCCGCCACGCCAGCCTGCTTGGCGGCGTAGGCCATGGCGCCGCCCAGGGCGGCGGTCATGCGTTCACCGCAGCGGTCCACCACCAGAAAGTCGCCTGGGCGCACGCAGCCCATGGCGTAATGCAGAATCCCGCCATCGTTGCCTGGCATCCTCACGGTCACCGCGGTACCCACGGCCCTGACATTCTGAAAGTGTGCCTTGATGTGCGGGCTGGCAATACCGTGGGTAATGAAATGGCCGATGGTCGCCGGTTCGGCGTTGATCAAGACTTCAAGTTCAGCGGCGCTGATCGGGGCGGGCAGTGCTTCGATAATATACATAGGGTGTTGTTATTAGGCCGGATGCTTTTTCGAAGGGTTTCGGTCATCCTAACAAGCACGCTTAACGGTCGATAATAAAAATCCGTAAGCAGTAACCGGAGCAGTTTTTATCATGCGTATCACGCTGATGCAGATCGAGGCGTTCTACTGGACCGCCCGCCTCGGGGGCGTTCATGCCGCCTCCCGTCATCTTCACCTGACGCAACCTGCAGTGTCGGCGCGTATCAAGGAAATGGAATCGCTGCTCAGCGTCAAGTTGTTCGACCGCAGCAAGCAACGCATGAGCCTCACCGCAGATGGCCATACCGCTTTGCGCCACGCCGAACAGGTGCTCAACAACAGCACGCAACTCGAGCAGTTTGCCGCGCAGCAGAAAAAGCACCGGCGCTTGCGCCTGGGCGCGGACGAATGTTCGGCGATGGTCGGGCTGACGGCGGTAATCAGCGATATAAAGGCGCACTTCCCAGAGATCACCCTGGAGATCTCCATCGATGTCGGTGCGGTGCTCAACCGCAAGCTGAACGACCACGAACTCGACATCGCGCTGCTGACCAACCCGGCCACGCGTGAGGATGTAACCGATGTGTTCCTCGGCTGGATGACCTTCCAGTGGGTGGCGGCGCGGCACCTGGACGTGGCCCCGGGGCCTTTTCTGGCGCAGCAGGCCCGGCAATATTCGATTGTCACCCACAGTGCGCCCTCGACACTGTATTCAGTGGTGGACCGCTGGCTGATGGAAAGTGGCTCGGTCAGCCATGCCTTTCATTCGAGCAACTCGCTGGCCTTTATTGCCAAGATGGTAGCGGCAGGGCATGCCATAGGTATTTTGCCGGTACCCTTGATTCGCGACCTGCTGGCCGTCGATTTGTTGAAGACATTGCCTTGCGATCCGCCGATCCCGCCGGCCAAGTTCTGCCTGTCTTATTTGACCGAACGCCCGGATATGCAGCTTGATACCTTGGTTTCGATCATCCGGGCGACCTTGGTCAAACAGAATTTTCTGGTCGATTGATCAAACCGGGTGTGCCCGGCCACGGCGCAGGCGCCTTGGCCGGGCCGGCGTTCAGGCCAGTGCGCGTTTAACGGCCGAGATCTGTTGCCCTGCCTGGTTGAGCCAGGACAGGTCGCTGCCCATCAACAGCATGTCGCTGCCCATTTCGATGAGGCGCTGCGCGGTGGCCTGGTCTGCGGGGAAGCACGGCACCATGACCTGGATCGCGCGGGCATGGCACTTCTCGATCAGCAGCTCAAGGCGTTGCAGCACTTCGGGGTTGCCAAGGCGGTAGTCGACCGGCAAATGTCGCGACAATGAATAATCGGCAGGGCCGAAGTGCACGGCGTCGATGCCCTCCACGTCGAGTATTTCATCGATGTTGTCAAAGAACTCGTAGCTCTCGGCCATCGGCACGATCACGCTGCGGGTATTTTCGGCCTGGGTGTAGGTGGCCCAGTCGAAGCCGGGCCCGGCGAACCCTGCCGAGCGCACCGAACTGTCACCGCCGCGGCGCCCCAGCGGGGGAAACTTGCTGTAGCGGATGATTTCGCGCATCTGCGCCGCCGTGTGGACCTGCGGCACGATCACGCCCGAAGCGCCCATCTCCAGCGCCTTGCGGATGTCCCACTCCAGCGTGCCACGCACCCGTACAAGGCAGGGGATGGCCGTGCTGTTGGCGGCCAGCAAGAGCTTCTCCATGTGGCTGTCGACACCCAGCGCAGTGTGCTCGGCATCGATGAAGACGAAGTCCAGGCCCCAGTTGCCGGCCACCTCGATGGGCATGCAGGCCGTACTGTAAATGTTCATGCCGAAGGTAGCACCGCGTGCCATGCGCGCCTTCAGCGTTGTGTGTGTGATGTTTGGGTTCATGATTAAGGTCTGCCTTGGGCTGATATCAGAGGCGATAGGTTTCGGGCAGGCGGTCGCGGAACGGGTGCACCTCGAACACGCCAGGGTCACGTATCAGCGATTTGTTGCGAGCCTTGGCCAGGTCGATTTCGACGCTGTACACACCGTCTTCCAGCCCTGCGCGTACCAAGGTCTTGCCGGAGGGTTCGATGATGTGGCTGGTGCCGATGAACTGCATGCCTTCATCCATGTCGTTGCGGTTGGGCGCGACGAAATAGACCATGTTCTCGGCCGCGCGCACGGTGCTGAAAATGTCCGGCAGCATGCGCGCCTGCTCAGGCCAGGCGGCAGGCAGCACGACAATATCGGCGCCTTCGAGCGCCAGCGTGCGGACGACCTCCGGGAAACGGATTTCATAGCAGATGGCCAGGCCGATACGGCCGATCTCGGTGTCGAACACCGGCGGCGCCCACTCGCTCGGGCGGTCGGTGAAACGGTCGCCGATCATGAACGGCAGATGGCGTTTGCGGTGCAGGCCGATAATGCCCTGTGCGCCGATCAGCGCGGCGGTGTTGTACACCGAGGCTTCATGCCGTTCGTAGAAACCGACCACGATCAAGATGCCGCTCTGCGCCGATACCTGCAGCAGCGGTGCCAAGGCATCCAGGGTAATGGCGCCGCGTTCCAGGTCTTCGCGGCTGTCGAAGGCGCCACCGGTAATCAGGCATTCGGCAAAGGCGATCAGGCGCGAGCCTTCAGCCGCAGTCTGACGTGCCAGTTCGGCAACCTTTTCTAGGGTGAGGGCCGGGTTGCCGGCCACGGGATGAATCTGGGCGACGGAGATTTTCATGCGGGTCCTTGTGGTAATTGAAGGGCGCCGCCGCGGGCGGCGCGGGTAATGTCACTGCGCCTGGTAGCCCATGGCCTGGTAGACCTTGCTGACCAGTTCGGGGTTGATCTGGGCGGCGTACTTGTCGACCACGGGGCGGATCCTGGCCTGGATCCGCGCGACCTCTTCGGCCGGCATGTCGTTGACCTGCATGCCGTCGCTGCGCAGTTCGGCGATGGCCTTGCTGTCGGCCTCGCGGGAGATCCTGCGTTGCTCCAGGCGCACTTCCTGGGCCACCTCGGTCAGCAGTTGCTGCTCATCGCGGTTGAGGGTGTCCCAGAAGGTCTTGCTGATCAGCACAATCTGCGGGTTGTAGTTATGCCGGGTCAGGCTCAGGTACTTCTGGACCTCGTTGAAGCGCGAGGCCAAGATCAGCGCCGCCGGGTTTTCCTGGCCATCCACGGTGCCGGTCTCCAGTGCCGTGTGCACCTCGGTGAAGGGCAGGGGGGTGGGGTTGGCACCCAGCGCAGCCCACACGTCGAGGAACAGCGGCGATTGCTGCGCGCGGATCTTCAGGCCGGCAATGTCTTCAAGGCTTTGCACCGGGCGCGCATTGTTGGTCAGGTTGCGTACGCCCAGCTCCCAGAACGCCAGGCCGACCAGGTTCTTTTCGGGCAACTGGTCGGTGAGCATCTTGCCCACTTCGCCATCGAGCATGGCATCGACCTTGGCGGTGTCGGTGTACAGGAACGGGAAGTCGAGGATGCCGAAGTCGGTGACGTGGTTGATCATCAACCCGGCGTTCCAGGTCATCATTTCAACCACGCCGCCTTGCAGCGACGACAGCACTTGCACGTCGCCACCCAGGACGCCATTGGGGAAGGTGCGTACCTTGATCTTGCCATCGCTGCGCTCTTGCACTTTCTTGGCGAACAGCTCCATGCCGATGGCCGGTGGCGTGCCCTTGGGGCTGGTGGCGGCGAACTTGATCACACGCGGATTGTAATCGGCGGCCATGCTCAGGCTGCTGGAGAGCAAAAGGGCGGCGATGACGGCGAGCTTCTTCATGGTGTGTGCCTTTTATTGTTGTAGGGGATCAGTGGCCGAACCACTGAGCGGGGACGGTGACCAGTTCGGGGAAGATGACCAGCAGGAACAGCACGATGATTTCGGCGATCAGGAACGGGAACGTGCCCTTGAGCAGCGCCTCGTAGCGCATCCTGCCGATGCCGCACACGACGTTCAGCACCGTGCCCACGGGTGGGGTGATCAGGCCGATCGAGCAATTGATCATGAACAGCACGCCGAAATAGATCGGGTCGATGTTGGCGGCGGTTACTACCGGCACCAGGATGGGCGCAAGCAGCAGTACGGTCGGCGTCAGGTCCATGACCATGGAGATCACCAGGATCAACAGCATCAACACCACGATCAGCAGGCGTGGGTTGTCCATCACTGGCTGGATCAGGTCGATGATCTGCCCCGGGATGTCGGCGATGGTGATCATCCAGGCGGGTATCGAGGCAGCGGCGACCAGGAACATCACGGCGGCGGTGGTCTTGCCGGCGCGCAGCAGCAGGTCATTGAGCGACTTGAGGCTGAGTTCGCGGTAGATCAACGACGACACCAGCAGGGCATAGACGCTGGCAACCGCACCGGCCTCGGTGGGGGTGACCACGCCAAAGCGCAGGCCTACCACGATGATAACCGGCAGCATCAATGCCCAGAAGCTGTCGACCAAGGCCTTGAGGCGCTGCTTGGCACTGGCCTTTGGGCTCAGCTCGACCTCGGTATTGCGCCGCGACATCAGCCACCAGGCCACGACCAGGGCGGCGGCGATCATCAGCCCCGGGGCAATGCCGGCAAGGAACAGCTTGGTGATCGACAGGCCGGAAGCCACCCCCAGCACGACGAACCCGATACTGGGCGGGATGATCGAACCGAGCACCGAGACCGAGGCGATCAAGCCGCCGGAGCGGTCGCGGTTGTAGCCGGCGATGACCATCATCGGCAGCAGCAGCGCGGTCAGCGAGGCCGCGTCCGCCAGTGCCGAACCGGACAGGCTGGACAGCAGCACGCCAGCGAAGATGGTGACGTAGCCGAGCCCGCCGCGCAGGTGGCCGACCAAGGTGATGGCCAGGTTGATGATGCGCTTGGACAAGCCACCGCTGTTCATGACCTCGCCAGCGATGATGAACAGCGGAATGGCCAGCAGGGGGAAGCTGCCTGCAGAGTTGATGATGTTCTGCGCGATGATCTGGCCATCGAACAGGCCCAGCAGCCACATCAAGGCAACGCCGCAGAGGATCAGGGCGTAAGCGATGGGGGCGCCGATCAGGATGGCGGCCATCAGCACGCCGACGAAGACAGACAGGGCCATTATTCGACTGCTCCGTGTTCGGCTGCCGAGGGTTCGGCCGGGGTGTGCGCGGGCAGGGTGCCCGTGAGGTTTCTGACCAGCTGGGTAAAGATCAGCAGGCCGCTGAGTATGCAAAAGACCAGGCCTGCACCATGGAACAAGGCCATGGAAATGCCTGTGGAGGGGGCGCCTACATGCAGGTTGATCACGGTCTGTTTCCAGCTGCCGTCAAGGAACAGCCAGGTCACGTAGAGCATCAGCACTTGAGTAAGCGCCAGCAGGCACCTGGCCACGCTGGGGGAGACCCGCCGGGTAACGATGTCGACGCCGATGTGGCCATGTTCGTGAAGCATCAGTTGGGCGCCGGCGAACACCAGCCAGACGAAGGCCAGGCGCGAAATCTCCTCGCTGAAGAACAGGCCCGAGTTGAAGCCGTAGCGCAGCACGACATTGGTGAAAATCAGGCAGGTGATGGTGACAAGGCACCCGATCACCAACGTCTTCAGAACCAGGAAGTAACCATCGATCAGTGTTTTCATGGCGCCTCCTGGAGCATCACTGCCCAGGTAGCGCCGAAAGCGCTTGGTGCGAGAACGCGGACAGGAACATCCACCTGTAAGTGTGAGCGGGGCATGGAGTCACCTTTTTATTATTGGACATGCGTCGTCGTACGACTGTGTGGATTGTTCAACGAAACGCCCGGTGTCTGCTGCCTCAAGTTTTTTATCAGGGGGATAAGAAATAGCGATCAGTGGGCTGGCGCCGCGCGTGCAAGGGACTGCCGTCGCAGCGTCGCGGTAGCAGGGTGTAACGTATGGTCGCGGTCCTTGCCCTGGGTCGGCATGCTAGAATCCGCCCCTTCGAATCTGGAGGTACACGCGTGCGCAAACTGGCTGTGGTAATGGCAGTGCTCGCCCTGGCGGGCTGTGAAAACGAGGTCGAAGGCGTGCACAAGCAGGTGGCCGAGCACCTGCACAACCCCAAGACGGCCAAGTTCGGCAACGTGCGGATCGACACGAATGGCACCCTCTGCGGCCAGGTCCGCGGCAAGGACGATGCCGGGCAGTACGAAGCCTACCGCAGCTATGTGGCGATCAAGCGTGATGGCCAGTACCAGATCATCGTCGACGACAGCGGCAACAACCTGCGCATCCGCGAACTGTGTGGCGGTGCCGACCTGCAGCGCCGCGCCGAGGCGCTGGCCGGTGAGCCGGCCCCTGAAGGCTGGGATGTCGAAGTGGTGCAGGGGGCGAACATGGGCGCATTGAGCGACATGACGGCGCGCCTGATCGAGAAGGGCATCCCGTCTTCTGTCGAATACCGCAACGGCAAGCCGGTCGTGCTGATGGGGCCGTTCCCCACCAAGGAAGAAGCCGAGGCGCGCAAGGCCGAGGTGATGGCCAAGCTGGGGACCGATTCGGTGGTGATCCAGCACGGCGCCCAGCGCTGAGGGTTATCCAGGCTGCAAGGCAGGCCGCAAGCGCTCTATCGCAAGCAGCCGACCTGTCATCTGCGACCAGTGCGGGCTATGCTTGCACTGGGAGAGCTGAACGGGGAGGGGCCTCATGTCTACACTGGAGCGGGCCATTGTCGTGGCAGCCAAGGCACATGAAGGGCAATACGATAAGGGTGGGGCGGCGTACATCCTCCACCCGTTGCGCGTGATGATGCGGGTTTCCACGCCCGAGCAGCGGATCGTCGCGGTGCTTCATGATGTGATTGAAGATACCCCGCTGACCCTGTCCGACCTGGCGCGTGAAGGTTTTGCACTGAAAATTCTCGCCGCCTTGCTGGCGCTGAGCCGACGTGACGGCGAGGCCTATCAGGACTTCGTGGTACGGCTGGGCGTCGACCCGCTGGCGCGTACCGTCAAATTGGCCGACCTGGCCGACAACAGCGACCTCTCGCGCATCGCCTGCCCAGGCCCTGCCGACCTGGCGCGGCTGGCCCGTTACCGGGAGGCCAGCGCCTACCTGCAGACACTGGCCTGACCCTCAGCCGCAGGCCTTGAGGTTCACCGGCCCGACGAATGCGTTACCACGCCCCATCACGCAGGCCACCTGCTGGTTGCGTTGCAGCTCCCAGGCCTGCGGTGGGTACGTCTTGTTCCAGGCTTCGAACAACTGGCGGTCCTGCTTCGACAGGCGCAGGTTGTACTGCTTGCTCATGTAGAAGTAGGTGCGCGCGATCATGCCGCGGATCGAGGGGCGCGGCATGACCTTCTTGGCCTTGAAATCGACCTGGGTCAGGCAACTGCCGTACTGACCCCGCTGTTCGGGCAGCCAACCGAAACTGAAGTTGCTGCGGTCGCCGTTGACCTCGCCAATGCTGGGCACCAGGTTGTGCAGGTCGGCCTCGGCGCGTTTGTACACCTCATCCTGTTGCGAGCATTGTTTGCGCCCTCCGGCCTGCCAGCACTGGCGCTGGTGGCCAATGTGCCAGGCCGGCACGATGTGCTCCCATTCGATGCGCGAAGCCCGTTGCGCATTCTTGCGCGGGGCATAACCGCAAGAGGCAAGGTCGACCTTGTTGCCTTTATATTTGCAGCCGCAATAAAACTCCGTCGACTGGGGCGCGTACAGCTTCCAGGCGACTTTCTTGGCCTCCTGGAAGGTGCGCGGGGCATCGGCTTGGGCAAGCGGGGTGGCCAACAGCAGGCAGGTTGCAGCGAAAAGCGAAACTCTCATGCGCGGTCAGTCTTCCTTGGGCACGGTCCAGAAAATCTGCACGCCACCGTCGTCGCGATGGGCGAGTGTGACGTTGTCGTTTTCGGCGATTTCCTCAAGCAAGGTTTCCCAGTCGTCCGGGGATTCCTGCTCCAGGCGGAAGATCAGCGCGGCGCGGTTGCGCTGGGCGGATTGGCTGTTGATGATCTTCTGGATACGGACACCCAGTTGTTCATAGCTGCTCGGCGTTGCTGAGGAGGTGCTGGCCACAGGCATTTCCTTGTTTTTGCTGTATGTGCATACAGTATTTCACTGTAAGTAAATTCGCAACTGCCTGTGAGGCGAAAGAGTGTGTGACTGAGGAGAAGGATTGATACCATTCAGCCCATCACCCCTCCGCCATCATTCGCGCGCGCTGTGCATGGCCACAGCAGCGACGCCTTGGGCGTGGCCCGCAACGGGTCAGGCGCAAGTTTCAGGAAGCTTCACATGTACCCACTCCCTTTGCATCGACCTGCCCACTTGCGCACAGGCCTGGCCCTGTTGCTGACCGGTAGCATGAGCCCCTTGAGCCATGCCGGCAGCGAGGCAACCGATGTGCTGATCACCGACCCTGTGGTGGTCACCGGCGCCTATGCGCCAACCGGTAGTTTCGACTTGCCTTTTTCGATCGATACCGTCGACCTTTCACAGGGCAATGACGGCCAGTTGGGCGTCAACTTGTCGGAAGTGCTGACCAAGGTGCCTGGCCTGGTGGTGCAGAACCGGCAGAACTACGCGCAAGACCTGCAGGTGTCTTCGCGGGGTTACGGCGCACGCTCGGCCTTCGGCATTCGTGGCCTGAAGCTGCTCAGCGACGGCATTCCGGCCAGTACCCCGGACGGGCAGGGGCAGGCGGCCTCGCTAAACCTGGATGTGGCCGACCGTATCGAAGTACTGCGTGGCCCGGCCGCGACCCTTTACGGGAGCAACGCCGGCGGCGTCATCCAGATGTTCAGCCGGGACGGGCAGGGGCCTGCCAGGGTCGGGGCCGAAACCACCTTCGGCAGCGACGGTTTCAACAAGAATCACCTGTCGGCCGAGGGCGGTAACGAGACGGCCGGCTTTGTGCTCGATGCCTCGCGCATGGACACCGACGGTTACCGTGACCACAGCGCTGCCCGCCGCGACCAGACCTTCGCCAAGGTGCACGTCAGGCCAGACGCCGATTCACGCCTGGCACTGATCTACAGCAGCCTTGAGCAAAACAACACGCAAGACCCGTTGGGGCAGACCTGGAGCGCTTACCAGCACGACCCGCGCTCCACCGCGACAGTGGCTGAAACCTACAACACCCGCAAAAGCATCGACCACCAGCAGTTGGGCATGAACTACGAGCGCTATTTTGGCGATGCCACGTTGCAGTTCAATCTCTATGCGGGGCAGCGCAGCGTCATTCAGTACCTGTCCATCCCCAAGACGGTGGCCTCCAACAACCAGCGTGGCGGTGGGGTCGTCGACTTCGACCGTGAGTTCCACGGTGGCACCTTGCGCTGGATACAACCGGTTACCGCCGCACCCGGCAACCTGACCGTCACGGTGGGCGCGGACTACGACCAGAGCAAGGATGACCGCCGCGGCTACCAGAATTTCAGCGGCGACACGCTAGGCGTCAAAGGCGAGTTGCGCCGTGACGAGCAAGACACCGCCACCAGCCTGGACCCATACATCCAGGCGCATTGGGAAATCGGCGACTGGACCACCCAGCTCGGCGTGCGCCACAGCACCATGCAAATGCGCGTCGATGACCACTACCTGGCCAATGGCGACGCCAGTGGCAAGAAGAAATATCAGCAGAACACGCCATCGCTGTCAGTGATGTACGCGTTCACTGCCGACTTGCGTGGTTACGTGAGTGTCGGCAAGGGTTTCGAGACCCCGACCCAGGCCGAGATGGCTTACGCGCCCGGCCTGGTCGAAAGCTTCAATTTCGGGCTCAAGCCTGCCACCAGTACCCAGTATGAACTGGGCGTGAAATACCGGCTCGGTGAGCGCACCCGGATCAACGCAGCGGTCTACGAAATCCACACCGATGATGAAATCGTCGTGGACCGCTCCACCGAAGGCCGCACCAGCTATCGAAACGCTGGGCGAACCTTGCGCCGCGGTTTCGAGGCGAGCCTGCACAGTGACCTGAGCGATCAGTGGCAAACCACCGTGGTCTACACCCGCACCGATGCCCGCTATGCCGAAGATTTTGCCCAAGGCACGCAGACTATCGACAGCGGTAACCGGCTGCCTGGGGTACCGCTGAACAACCTGTATGGCGAGCTGGTATGGAAGCCTGCGACGTTCGTCAGCATGGGGGTTGAAGGGCAATACCGCAGCAAAGTGTATGTGGAGGACAGCAACAACGCCAAGCCGGCGCCTGCCTATGCCGTGTTCAACTGGCGAACGCGCTTTGAGCAGCACGTCGGGCCTTGGACGTTTCATCAGCTGATCCGCTTGGACAACCTGCTTGACCGGCAGTACGTGGGGTCGGTGATCGTGGGCGACAGCAACTCGCGTTACTACGAAGCTGCGCCTGGGCGCTCGTGGTATGCCGGGGCAGGGTTGGAGTATCAGTTCCGCTGATGTGATGCGGTGCTGTATCCGCTGAGGGTTCAGGCGAAGCGTTCGAACCGATAAGGGCTTGGATCGATCAGCGGTGGCGCTTGCGAAACCAGGTCTGCGGCCAGTTGGCCAGCAGCCGGCGAGGTGCCGAAGCCATGGCCGGAAAAGCCGGTGGCCAGGGTCAGGCCGGGTAGGGCCGGCACCGGCCCGATGACCGGGTTGGAGTCGGGGGTGACGTCGATGGTGCCGGCCCAGGCTGCGGCGATCTGTGCCTGCTCGAAGACCGGCCAGGCCGCCTTGAGGTTACGCAGGGCTTCGTCATTGAGAGCGGTGTTGGCCTGCGGGTCCTGAACCCTGACGCGTTCGAAGGGCGTGACTTGCGAGGCCTTCCAGTGCCGGGCCAGGGCCAGGTCCTTGAAGAAATACTTGCCGAAACTGATGCGCAAAAAATCACGTTGCGCCCGCAATTGCGGCAGGTAGCGCCTGCCCAGCAGCACATGGTCCCAGGTCAGGAACGCATCGAGCGCGCCGCGTTGGGTGATGATGTAGCCGCCATCCTTGTGTTTGCGAAACGAAAAGTCCGGTGCGCCCACGGCGATGTCGGTCGGGCCTTGCAGCGGGTGGGTACGCAGCACGGAACAGGTCAGCGGCAAGGTGGGCAGGTCGATATCGAGGTTGCCGAGAAACTTGCGTGACCACATGCCCCCGGCCAGCAGTACCTGCTCGCAGCGGATCTCGCCTTGTTCGGTGACCACGCCGCTGACCCTGCCGGCGGCGGTGACCAATGTGCGCACGGCGCAGTTTTCCACGATCACTGCGCCTTTGGCGATCGCCGCCCGGGCAATGGCGCTGGCTGCCAGGGTTGGCTCCGCGCGGGCGTCGGAGGCGGTGTAGATGCCCCCGGCCCATTCGGCACGGCCACCGGGCACCCGGTTGGCAATCTCTTTGCTGCTGAGCAGGCGAGAGTCCAGGCCAAGGTGCTCGATGCTCTTCAGCCAGCTCTCGTGCATGCCCATTTGCGTGTCGTTACGGCCAATGAACATGATACCGGCTTGCCGGTAGCCGACATCGCAGCCAACCCGTTCTGGCATCTTCGCCCACAGCCGATCGGCGGCCAGGGCCAGCGGAATGTCGTGCGCATGGCGGTTGGTCTTGCGCACCCAGCCAAGGTTGCGCGACGACTGCTCGCCCGCCAGGCGGCCCTTCTCCAGCACCACCACCGGGATGTTGCGCTCGGCCAGGGTCAGGGCTGCGGTCAGGCCGATGATGCCAGCGCCGATGATCACCACGCTGGTGGCCTGAGGGTGGGTGGTACTGGTGTGCACAGGATTGATGACGGGGGACATGGCTTCACTCGGCGGCAGTGTGAACAGAGCGTGGCGGGTTCAAGGCGGGCAGGTCACTGGCCCAGCCGGATCAACGAGACCTGCGCGCGGGAGGCACCCCGGTACGCCGTCACTTCCAGCTCGACCTTGTACACGGTCGACCCCAGCGGCGGGCAGGTGACGGTGGTGGCCGGGTCGACGCCCCTGAATTTCTCGCCGATCACGTCCATGACCTTGGGAACATCGTTTGGGTCCTGGATGAACACGCGCGAGCTGATCACATCGCCCAGCCCAGCGTCGACGGCCGCCAGCGCGGCTTCGATGTTGGCGAACACCTGATGAGTCTGTTCGATCACGTCTTCGGGGATGATCTGGGTCTGCGGGTTGCGGCCGGCAGTGTTGGACACGTAGATCCAGTTGTCTACCGCCACCAGGCGGGAGTAGCTGGCCATGTCTTCGAATTTGGAGCCGGTTTTCAGTTTGGTGATGTGCGTCATGGGGGAGCCTTTTGAGGTGAGGAGGGTCAGCTGAGGACGGGTTTTTCCCAGAGGTTGAGCTTTACGCCGATGCCTTTCTCGACAGCGTTGCGGTACACTACGGTGCCCCAGGCGACGTCTTCCACGGGCATGCCGCCCACCGACATGATGATGATTTCATCGTCGTTCAGACGCCCTGGCGCATCACCGCTGATGATCTTGCCGATGTCTTCGACCTGCGCGGCGTCGAGCGTGCCTTCGGCGATCATGTCCATGAAGCGCACGCCTACCAGCGGCACATGGTTGTGCGCAGGCTTGGGCAGTTCGTCGAACCACGCTTCGTACAGCCCGGTGTTGTCCACCACCTTGCGCACGTCCGAACGCTCCATGCCTGCATCGATGCTGCAGGGGGCGGGCATCGCCAGAAACGCGCCGGGCTTGACCCATTCGCGGCGTACCAGCGGGTAGGTGCTGGGGTCGCCGACTTCGCCCGAGCTGCAATAGCTGACCAGGTCGGCATCACGCACCACCTCTTCCAGGGTTTGCACGACCTGGATGCGCGTGATCTGCGGGAAGGTGGCCTTGACCCAGGCCACGAACTCATCGAGGTTCTTCTGGCCACGGCCTTTGATCTTGATCGTGTCGATCAGCGGGCACACGGCCATGAACGCGGCGACCGTGGTCTTGCCCATCACACCTGGCCCGGCCAGGCCGATGACCTTGGCGTCCTTGCGGGCCAGGTGGCGCGCGCCAACACCGGGGATGGCGCCGGTGCGGTACGCCGACAGCAGGTTGGCCGACATGTGCGCCAGGGGCGCGCCAGTGTCGGCGTCGTTGAGGGTGAACATCAGGATGGAGCGCGGCAGGCCCTTTTCCCGGTTGGCGATGTTCGAGCCATACCATTTGGCGCCTGCGGTGCGGAAGCTGCCGCCCAGGTAGGCGGGCATGGCCATCATGCGACGGTCTGCGGTGGGCTTGGGCATGTGCGGGAAGGGCGACTGTTCGGGGAACGTGATCATCGCGCCGTGGGAATCGTTGTTCGGGCCGGCCATGCGGTAGTCGCCCTGGTAGAGCAGGTTGAACATCGCTTCCATGGTGTCGACACAAGCGGGCATGTCGGTCACGCCGGCGCGGATCATGTCCTGCTCGGACAAGTAGATGAAGTCAATTCGGGTATCGAGGGTCATGGCGGGTCTCGCAGGGCGGCCGTTGTCAGGGGCGACGGCGTCATCGGGTTTTGTTGTTGTGGGCTGGCGCTAACACGTGCGGCCAGTTTCGCTAACGGCTGGCAGGGCGTCTTGTGCCTGCGTGCCAGCCGTTTTGACCTGCCGTGCCATCGGTGTATTGGCAAGACGGTGACTGCCATCAGGGCCTAGAAGGGCACCGCGATGGTCAGCTGGCTGTAGACGTTGGTGCCGTTGCCACCCACCTGGTTGCCGCCGTTGCTTTCGCCCTTGCGTGGCTGATACAGGCCGACCAGCGGGCTGATGACCAGGTGCTCGTTGACCGCCCATTCCAGGTACAGGTCGAGCTCCCTGGCATCGAGGTTGAGGCTGTCGCGGGTGCGCACGGTATCGAAGTCGAAATACAGCGCACCGACCGTGAGGTTTTCCAGCGGGGTAGCCTTCACGCCAACATGGTGAATGCCGGTGTTGCTGTTGAACGGGCCGGCGTAGTTGGCGGCGACCTCACCCTGGAACCAGGTGCCATAGCCACTGGACAGGCCACTGAACAGCGAATCCCAGCCTGCCGAGTAGCGCGTGTAACGGTAGGTCACCTGGGGTGCCCAGGGCAGGTCGGCGAAGGTGTAGCCGGCCTGCAGGTACCAGGCTTTTTCCGGGCCGCCTTGCTTGTCTTGCCACGCGTATTCGAAGGCGAAGCTGGCGTTGTCGATGCCGGCGCTGCCTTCGCCCCGCAAGCTGTAGACATCCATGCCCTCACGCGCCTTCTGGAAGGCGCTGGCCCATTGGTCGGTCACGTCGATGCCGTGCACCCAGGTCAGCCCCAAGGTGCCCAGGGCATGGGTGTAGTCCAGCGTGCCTGCGGCCAGTTCGGTCTCGGCCTGTGCGCGGTTGTCGGACTTGAGCCACAGCAGGCTGCCATGCAGGCCATCCTGCCCGCCCAGGCGCAGCACGGCGGTGCGGTCGAAGGCATGGCGCGCCGCCAGGTAGTAGGCACCGCCGCGGTCCAGGGTGCCATCCGCCACGCCGTTGCCCAGGTTGGGCCCGTCGTCGTTGATCAAGAAGCCACTGCCCAGGCGCACCACCTGGCGCCCTGCGGAGATATCCACGCCATCCTTGCCCAGCCAGGGCAGCAGATCGCCCGAACGCCAGCCCAGGTAGGCGTCTTCGATCTTGGTGGTGCGTTCGGAGCCATCGGTATTGCCTGCGGCATCGCCATCGCCCCAGGTGGCGGAACTGACCCAGTTCAAGGCGCCATAAAGGCTGCCGTTGCCGGCCAGGCCCTGATCGCCGCTAACGCCATACTTGATGAAGCCCTCGCGCCAGGTCGAGCCACCGGGGGTGCCGTCATAGTTCTTGCGGCTGTTGAACATGCCCCACACCGCGAGCATGTCGGCATTCAAGTGGCTGTCGTCGTCGGCGTAAAGCTCGTAGGCCGGCGCGGCCTGGCTGGCCAGTAAGGTGGCCAAGGCCAGGGCGGACAGCCGTTGCGGTTTGAACATTGCACTTCCCTCGATTGTTCTCGGCACCTTGCAAGGCGGCCTTTGTTTTTCGGGGGCACCCGTGTGGGGACGAGGCGCCGTCGCGGTTGGCTGCGACGGCCTATTAGCGCGTGGATGGCAGGGTGGGGTCTTGTTCGTGGCTGCCAAGGCGTTTGCACGCCTTGGCCAGGCCTGTTCGATTGGCCTATTCAGTAACGGATCATCACCGACTTGAGCTCGGTGAAGTCATCGATGAACGCCGAGCCGAACTCGCGGCCGATGCCGGACGCCTTGATACCGCCAAACGGCACGGCCGGGTCGAGCAGGGTGTGCATGTTGACCCACAAGGTGCCGGCCTGGATTTCCGGCACCAGGCGCATGGCCTTGCCCAGGTCGTTGGTCCATAGGCTGGCGCTCAGGCCATAAGGCGTCGCGTTCATCAGGTGCAGCAGTTCGTCTTCGTCGTCGTAAGGCAGGAAGGTCGCCACCGGGCCGAAGGTTTCCTGGTTCAGCAAGGTGTCGCTGGCGGCCTTGGCGAGGATCACCGTCGGTTCGACGAAGCAGCCCGGGCCCTCGCCAATCTGCCCGCCATGGATGATCTGGCTGCCCTCGGCGCGCGCGGTGGCGAACAGCTCGGCCAATTTCTGCTGGTGCGGCTTGTTGGCCACTGGGCCGAACTGGGTGGCCTCATCCAGGGGGGAGCCGACCTTCAGCTGGCTCAGGCGCTGGGACAGCGCATCGAGCAGCGGGTCGATGCGCGAGCGGTGGACGAAGAAGCGCTCACCCGCTGCGCAGATTTGCCCTGAGTGCAGGAAGCCTGCCTCGATGATGCCATCGACGGCCTTGTCGAGCGCCACGTCAGGCAGGAATGCCACTGAGTTCTTGCCACCCAGCTCCAGAGTCGCCCGGGTCAGCTTGGCGCCCATGGCGGCCTGGCCGACGGCGATGCCGGTAGGCACCGAGCCTGTGAACGAGACCTTGTCGGTGCCGGGGTGCTCGATCAATGCCTTGCCCACCAGGCCGCCACCGGTCAGCACGTTGAGCGCGCCCGGCGGCAGGCCGGCCTGGCTGGCCAGTTCGGCGATGCGCAGCAGCGTCAGGGGCGTGAACTCGCTGGGCTTGAGGACGATACTGCAGCCGGTGGTCAGGGCCGACGCGAGTTTCCAGATGGCGATCATGGTGGCGAAGTTCCACGGCACGATGCCCACGACCACGCCGATCGGTTCGCGCAGGGTGAATGCACTGTAGCGCTCACCGGCGAACGAGGGCAGGGACGGGGTGATGGTCTGGCCGGTGATCTTGGTGGCCCAGCCTGCGTAATAGCGCAAGAAGTGCGCGGCCTGCTCGACTTCGAAAGCGCGCGAGATACCGATCAGCTTGCCCGACTGCAAGGTTTCGAGCTGGGCCAGTTCTTCGCGGTTGGCTTCCAGCAGGTCGGCCAGTTTGAACAGCACGGCGGCGCGGGCGGCGGGGCTGGTGCGCGACCACGTGGTGAAGCCCTGGCGGGCCGAGCTCACGGCATGCTCCACATCGGCCTGGTTGGCGTCGGCGATGCGGGCGATGGTTTCGCCATCGGCCGGGTTGACCACCGCAAGGGTCGCAGACGATTGGCTGGCCAGGTGTTGGCCGTGAATGAACACGCCATGTTGTCGGGCCATGAATGCGGTGACCGCGGGAATAAGGGTAATGTCGCTCATGCAGGCTCCTGAGGCAGAGACGCGGCCCGGCAGGCCGCCAAAGCGTCGAGCATAGTGAGCGTGCACGGTGTTGATCTTGCATCTCCCTGACGCCGGCATGACGCTGCCTGCCAGGCGTGATGGCATTGGCAGGCAGCAACAAGGGCCACGGCAGCCATGGGCAAGACGCCCTGCCGGCTGCGGCGCACAGTGGCAGCGCAGGGAGGCAAACAACAGCCGTGCGTGCAGGTTCGCTTGCCGCGTTCAACGCCACAAAAACAAGCCGGGGCATAACGATGTCACTCAACAATAAGCTCACCGAGCATCTCAACCGGGGCACTGTCGGGTTCCCCACGGCGCTGGCCAGCACCGTCGGGCTGATCATGGCCAGCCCGGTGATCCTTACCGCGACCATGGGCTTTGGCATTGGCGGCAGTGCCTTCGCCATGGCCATGGTCATCGCGGCATTGATGATGCTGGCGCAGTCGACCACCTTCGCCGAGGCGGCGGCGATACTGCCGACCACAGGGTCGGTGTACGACTACATCAACTGCGGCATGGGCCGGTTCTTCGCCATCACCGGCACCTTGTCGGCCTACCTGATCGTGCACGTGTTCGCCGGTACCGCCGAGACCATTCTGTCTGGCGTCATGGCCCTGGTGAACTTCGAGCACCTCAATACCCTGGCGGAGTCCGCAGGTGGCTCGTGGCTGCTCGGCGTGTTCTTCGTGTTGGCATTCGCGGTGCTCAATGCTTTTGGCGTCAGTGCCTTCAGCCGCGCCGAGGTGATCCTGACCTTCGGCATGTGGACCACGCTGATGGTGTTTGGCGTGCTCGGCCTGATCGCTGCGCCGGCGGTTGAGCTGGAAGGGCCGTTCGGCGCTTCGCTGGTCGGCACCGACCTGATGACCATCCTCTCGCTGATCGGTATGGCCATGTTCATGTTCGTCGGGTGTGAGTTCGTCACCCCGCTGGCGCCGGAACTGCGCCGTTCGGCCTGGGTGTTGCCGCGGGCCATGGCGTTGGGTTTGTTTGGCGTGGCCAGCTGCATGTTCATCTACGGCGCGGCGATGAAGCGCCAGGTGGAAAACGTTGTGCTCGATGCCGCCAGCGGTGTGCACCTGCTCGACACGCCTATGGCCATCCCGCGTTTCGCCGAGCAGGTGATGGGCGATATCGGCCCGGTGTGGCTGGGTATCGGCTTTCTGTTTGCCGGCGCTGCCACCATCAACACCTTGATGGCCGGTGTGCCGCGCATCCTCTACGGTATGGCGGTGGATGGTGCACTGCCCAAGGCCTTCAGCTACCTGCATCCGCGCTTCAAGACGCCTTTGCTGTGCATTCTGGTGGTTGCCTTGATCCCGTGCCTGCACGCCTGGTACCTGGGGGGCAACCCGGACAACATCCTGCACCTGGTACTGGCGGCGGTGTGTGCCTGGAGCACCGCTTACCTGCTGGTGACGTTGTCGGTGGTGATCCTGCGCATCCGTCGTCCGGACCTGCCACGTGCCTACCGCTCGCCGTTGTTCCCGCTGCCGCAGATCCTCTCCAGCAGCGGCATCGTCATCGGCATGGCGTTCATCACCCCACCGGGCATGAACCCGGCCGATATCTACGTGCCGTTCGCCATCATGCTGGCCGGCACCGCGACCTATGCGCTGTTCTGGACGCTGTGCGTACAGAAGGTCAACCCGTTCAAGCCGGCGCGGGTCGAGGATGTACTGGCACAAGAATTCGCGGCAGAGCCGGGCCCTGCAGTGGAGCACATGCAGCATGATCAGACATTTGCGTGAGCGCCTGCTGGCGCCGCGTGCCCCAACCGGTTACCGGCCAGGGGCTACGCTGGGGCTGCTGTCGCGTAACCTGGGGCAGGTACAGATGCACCTGCTGGAACCCGCCCGCGCGGTGCTCGACAACCCCGCCCAAGGCTGGCGTGCCGAGGTGCGCGAGTGCGTCGAGGCGCACTTGCTGATGCACGTGGTGACCTGCGAATTCCACCTGTGCCTGCCTGCCCTGCAAGGGGGCGAGGTGAGGCTTGAATTGCGTCACGCTGGTGCAATCCGCCGTACGGGCCTGGCCTGCGTGTACCGCAGCGGTGACAAGGCGCGCTTCATCCAGGCACGTGACCTGCTGCTGAGCAATGCGCAACTGACCGCTGCGCTCATGCCGCTGGATTTCAAGCGCCTGGCCCTGGAATGCCGCGATGGCCACTGGTGGCTGACCCTGGAACACATGGGCGGCAGCGAAGTGGTCAACCGCATGCCGGCGTTCCGGCGCTACATCCAGATCAGCCCGCCGCAGCGGGCGCACCTGATGGCTTGCCTCGGCCTGTTCGGGGAGTCGCTACCCCGCCTCTGACCTTTTTCTGGCACGTGCCTTGCTCCTGTTTCAGGCGAGAGATCACAGTTGTGCGGTCATTGATAACATGTTAACAATGGCCGCATAACAACAAATTCTGCGTCGAGGGCATCCATGCACACTCAACAACCCAATCGTCAGGGGCTGGAAAGCTGGACCACGGCCATGCAGCAGATCTGCGGCCGTTTCGAGACAGCGCTGGCCTCCAACCATTCCTTGTTCATCGGCGAAGTCTCCACGTTTTCCCGTGCGGGCCTGCCGCTTGCCAACCTGCGCACCAACGCCGGCAACATCCGCCGGCTGGGCGATAACCCGACCCTGGACGATGACCAGCATTGCTTTCTGGTCAGCCAGCGCATGGGGCATTCGACGGTGGCGCAAGGCGGCATGAGCGTCAGCCTGGCGCCGGGTGAATTGTTGCTGATGGATTCGGTCGGGCGTTGCGAAATCACCCCCAACGGCCTGATCGAACATGTGTCGCTGGCCCTTTCCCGCGAGCAGGTGCGCAAGCATGTACAAGGCGCGGGTGCAATGTTTGGCAAGATCTCCTCGACCAATGCCTGTGGGCGCATGCTGCATGTGCTGATGGACCAACTGTGCAAGGACGACCATGTCAGTGGCGATGGTGCACAAGGCGATGCGCTGCAGACTGCATTCATTGCGCTGCTCGAACCGGGCTTCGAGCGTAATGGCGACGGCGCTTGCAACCTGGGGCCGCTCAGTGGTGGCAACCTGCGCAGCTATGTGCAGCAGGTGATTGATGAGTCCCTGTCGCAGCCGGGGCTGACACCGGCCAACCTGGCGGGTCGGCTGAATATTTCGGTTCGCCACCTGTACCGGTTGTTCGAGGAGGAGGGCGACAGCGTCTGCCGCTACATCCAGCGAGCGCGCCTGAAGCGCAGCGCGGACGACCTGGCCAACCCGTTCTTCAAGCGTGAGTCGATTACCTCGATCGCGTACAAGTGGGGCTTTACCGACTCGGCGCATTTCAGCCGCTCGTTCAAGAAGCAGTTCGAGCAATCGCCCAAGGACTTCCGCGCACAGGCCATGGTCATGTAGGCCTCAGCTCACCGCCTGTTGTACGCCTTGCCGAGTGGCGGTGAGCGTCATGGCAGTGCTTCAGTAATGAAAGCAAAGGTTCAGCGGCGACCGTTGAAATAGCCCGAAAGCTGGTGCACGGCTTTGCCGGCGGTAAGCAGTAGCGGGCGGAAATGGTCCTTGCCGAAGATACGCGCATGCTTGACCGAGCTGACCAGCTCATAGCGTGCCGACCCTTCGTGCATGCCTTCGGCGAGGAGTTTGCAAATGATGTGGCTGGGGGTGACGCCGAAACCCGAATAGCCCTGGACATAGAACGCGTTGGGACGATTGCTCAGCGTACCGATCTGGGGGAACAAGTTGGCGCTGGTGGCCATCGGGCCGCCCCAGGCCAGGTCGATGCGCACGTCCTTGAGGTACGGAAAAATCTTCAGCATCAGGGCGCGGTTCCACGCCTTGAGGTCCAGCGGGATGTGTTCGATGCAGGAGGTGGCGGCGCCGAACAGCAGGCGGTTCTCGCGGGTGACGCGGTAGTAGTCGATCACCGGGCGGATATCGCTGTAGGCGCCCCGGATCGGGCTGATGCGCGCGATCAGTTGATCCGGCAGCGGCTCGGTCATCATCTGGAAGGCGTAGGTGTTGACGGTGCGCGCGTGCAGCTCCGGCTCCAGCTTGTTGAGAAAACTGTCGCACGCCCACAGCAGTTTGCTTGCACGTACCGAGCCGCGGCCGGTGCGCACCTTGATACGCTCGCCGTAGGTCACTTCGAGCGCCGGGCTGTGCTCGAAAATGCGCGCACCGTGGCCGACCAGGGCCTGGGCCTCGCCAAGCAGCAGGTTGAGCGAATGCACGTGGCCACCGCCCATGTGCAGCAGGGCACTGCTGTAGGCGTCGCTGCCGATGATCTGGCGCACGTCCGAGCCTTCCAGGTAGCGGATTTCGTCTTGCGAATTGATGGCCTTGAACTGTTTTTCCCACGTGCGCAGGGTGTTCGCCTGGCGGCGATTGAAGCCCATGTAGCCGTAACCATGGCAGAAGTCGGCGTCGATTGCGTAGCGGGCGATGCGCGCCTTGATGATGCCGGCGCCCAGTTCGCTGAGCGCGAAGATCTGCTGCAGGCCCTGGTCACCGACACTGCTTCTGATCTTCTCCAGGTCATGGCCGATGCCCGCCATGATCTGCCCGCCGTTGCGCCCGGTGCCGCCGAAACCCAAGTAGCGGGCTTCGAGCACGACGATGTTGGTCACGCCTTTTTCGGCCAGTTCCAGCGCCGTGTTGATGCCGGAAAACCCGCCACCGATGACCACCACATCCGCCTCGATGTCATGTTCCAAAGTGGGGTGGTTCAGGTTGTACTTTTTGGTTGCGCCGTAATAGGTCGGGCTTTCGAGGGTGATCATGACGCAGCCTGCCGAATGGGAGTTGTGATAGGGCTGTTTCGCAAGCGCACTGGCACATGCGGCCATTGAACGCCTGGCTATCGCCGGGGGTCTTGTCCTTGCCTGCCCCCCGAGTGTAACCAGCCTGCCAGCGCGGCGTACGGGCCCGTCATCGGCAGATTGGTTAATGTATTAATGAGCCTGCGATGGCATACTGGCCTGCTCGCCACTTTCCATGATGCTCGGGCACGCATGACCACACCAAGACCCTCTTTGACCCTGACCCTGCTACAGGCGCGTGAAGCCACGATGGCGTTCTTTCGACCGGCATTGAATGCCCATGACCTGACCGAACAGCAATGGCGGGTCATTCGCATTCTGCGCCAGCAAGGCGAGCTGGAAAGCCATCAGCTTGCCGAGCTTGCCTGCATCCTCAAGCCCAGCATGAGTGGCGTGCTCAAGCGGCTCGAACGTGACGGGGTGGTTGCACGGCGAAAGTCGCCGGAAGACCAGCGGCGGGTGTTCATCACGCTGACCGACAAGGGGCAGCAGGCGTTTCTGGCCATGAGCGAAGAAATGGCCCGCAACTACGACAGGATCCTCAGCCAGTTCGGCGAGGCAAAACTCGAGCAACTGATGCAACTGCTCAACGAGATGAAAAAGATCAAACCGTGATACGCCAACGGCCTTGTTTCATCGGCTGATGGCGCCATGGAAAGTACAATTTTCCCGCCGTAACGTGCATTCCGAGGTTTGGCCTTACCTCACATACTGAACGTGTCATTGCAGACTTCCCGGCTGTTCCTTCGCACCCAAACGCCCGCAACGACGGGCTTGGCGCAGCCGCTGTCGACTATCCAATAACAAGAGACCGTTCATGAAAAAGCCAAACTCCCTGCTGGAAGACCTCACGTCGATCTTGCCGACGATTGCCGCCAATGCTGTGCGCGCGGAGCAGGATCGCAGTGTTCCGTCAGAGAATATCGCGCTGCTCAAAAGCATCGGCATGCATCGCGCCTTCTTGCCAAAGCATTACGGCGGCATGGAGATTTCGCTGCCGCAGTTTGCCCAGTGCATCGCCACGCTGGCAGGCGCCTGCGCCAGCACCGCCTGGGCCATGAGCCTGCTGTGCACCCACAGCCACCAGATGGCGATGTTCTCGCCCAAACTGCAGCAGGAGGTGTGGCAAGCCAACCCGGATGCAACGGCCAGCAGCAGCATCGCGCCCTTTGGCCGTACCGAAGAGGTCGAAGGCGGCGTGACCTTCAGCGGTGAAATGGGCTGGAGCTCCGGTTGCGACCATGCCGAATGGGCGATCATGGGGTTCCGCCGGCAGAATGCAGAGGGCACCCAGGACTACTGCTTCGCCATTCTGCCGCGCAGCGATTATGAGATCCGTGATGATTGGTATGCCGTCGGCATGCGTGGCAGCGGCAGCAAGACCTTGATCGTGCGTGACGCCTTCGTGCCGGAGCACCGCATCCAGAAGGCCAAGGACATGATGGAGGGCAAGTCGGCAGGCTTTGGCCTGTACCCGGACAGCAAGATCTTCTTCGCCCCGTACCGCCCCTATTTTGCCAGTGGTTTCTCCACCGTCAGCCTCGGTGTCGCCGAGCGCATGCTGGCGGTGTTCCGCGAGAAAACCCGCAACCGCGTGCGCGCCTACACCGGTGCTGCGGTGGGCGCGGCAACGCCGGCACTCATGCGCCTGGCCGAGTCCACGCATCAAGTCGCCGCCGCACGGGCCCTGCTGGAAAAAAGCTGGGAAGAGATCGCCGAACACAGCGAGCGCCACCAATACCCGACCCGCGCTACCCTGGCGTTCTGGCGCACCAACCAGGGCTATGCCGTGAAGATGTGCATCCAGGCGGTAGACCGGCTGATGGAAGCGGCCGGTGGCGGCGCCTGGTTCGAAAGCAACGAGATGCAGCGCCTGTTCCGCGATGCGCACCTGACCGGTGCCCATGCCTACACCGATTACGACGTGTGCGCGCAAATCCTCGGCCGCGAGCTGATGGGCCTGGAGCCTGACCCGGCGATGGTCTGAGCCGCCGGCTGGCCGATCCCCCTCACAAATACAACAACGAACAGGGCAGGCTCTTGGTCTGCCCGGGAGTCTTGCATGTCCAATGAAACCGCAACTGCCGCTGGCTTCGATAGCCGTGCCTTCCGCCGCGCGCTGGGCAACTTCGCCACCGGCGTGACCGTTGTCACCGCAGCAGCCCCCGGCGGGCGCACGGTCGGCGTCACCGCCAACAGCTTCAACTCGGTATCGCTGGAGCCGGCGTTGATCTTGTGGAGCATCGACAAACGCTCCACCAGCCACGAGGTGTTCGAGCAAGCGTCGCACTTTGCCGTGAACATTCTGGCGGCGGACCAGATCGAGCTTTCCAACAACTTCGCACGGCCCAAGGACGACCGTTTTGCCGGTGTCGAATGCGAGCAAGGGGCGGGCGGCGCACCGCTGCTGGCCGACTGCTCGGCGCGTTTTCAGTGTGAGAAGTTTCAGCAACTGGACGGTGGTGACCACTGGATACTGATCGGCAAGGTGGTGGCGTTCGATGACTTCGGCCGCTCACCGTTGCTGTACCACCAGGGGGCCTACTCGATGGTGCTGCCCCATACCCGCATGACCCAGCGTGCCGAGGGCCAGGCGCCGAGCAGCCACTTCCAGGGCCGCCTGCAGCACAACCTGTACTACCTGATGACCCAGGCGTTGCGGGCTTACCAGAGTGACTATCAGCCACGGCAACTGAGCACCGGCCTGCGTACCAGCGAAGCGCGGATGCTGATGGTGCTGGAGAACGATGCCGGGCTAGGCCTGAACGACCTGCAGCGTGAAGTGGCGATGCCGGCCCGGGAAATCGAGGAAGCGGTCGCCAACCTCAAGCGCAAGGGGTTGATTGCTGATGAGGAGGGCCGTGTGCGGCTTTCGGTCAAAGGTGTGGATGAGACCGAGATGCTCTGGACCATTGCCAGGGAGCAACAGGACAAGGTGTTTGGGCAGTTCAGTGATGAGCAGCTGCACACCTTCAAGACGGTGTTGAGGGCGATCATCCAGGGGTAGGGCATTGCAGACTGGGGCCGCGTTGCGGCCCTTTCGCGACGCAAGGCCGCTCCTACCGTCAGCGCCATACGCTGTGCCTGTAGGAGCGGCCTTGCGTCGCGAAAGGGGCGCAAAGCGCCCCCCAAAGGTTGTCAGTAAACGCCGCCCCCATCACCAACCGCAGCCGCCCCCCCCTTGAACGCACCCGCCAACGCCGTGAGCCCACGCATCAGCACCGTGGTATCCACCCCCACCGCCACAAACGCCGCGCCCAACGCCATGTAGCGCCGTGCCAGCGTCTGGTCCGCGCTGAGAATCCCCGCCGCCTTGCCCGCCTGGCCGATACGCACGATCGCGTCCTCGATGGCCGCTTGCACTTCAGGATGCCCAGGGTTACCCCGATGGCCCATGGCGGCGCTCAGGTCGGCCGGGCCGATGAACACGCCATCGACACCCTCGACCGCCACGATCTCATCCAGGTTGGCCAGCCCTTCCATGTTCTCGATCTGCACCAGCAAACACATTTGCGCATCAGCCTGGTCGAGGTAGCCGGGGATGCTGTTCCAGCGTGACGCCCGCGCCAGCGCGCTGCCCACCCCGCGTATGCCCTTGGGCGGGTAATGCATGGCCTGCACCAGCTGGCGCGCCTGCGCGGCGCTTTCCACCATCGGCACCAGCAAAGTCTGCGCGCCGATATCCAGCACTTGCTTGATCAGCGCGGTATCGCCAATCACCGGGCGGATCACCGCCTGGCTGGCGTAAGGCGCCACCGCCTGCAACTGCGCGAGCATGCCGCGCAGGTCGTTGGGTGCGTGCTCACCGTCGATCAACAGCCAGTCGAAGCCGGCGTTGGCGGCAAGCTCCGCGCAGTATGCATCGGCCAGGCCGAGCCACAGGCCGATCTGCGCCTCGCCACTGCGCAGGCGTTGTTTGAAACGGTTGACGGGCATGTCCATGGGCAAGTCCTCAGACGAAACGGCAGGCAATCGAGCCGAGTTGGTCGTAGTCGACGTGGAAGGTGTCGCCCGGCCGTGCGGCCACCGGGCGCGTGAAGGAGCCGCCCAGGATGATCTGCCCCGGCTGCAGCGTGACGTCATACGCGGCCAGCTTGTTGGCCAGCCAGGCGACGCCCTTGGCCGGGTGGTTGAGCACCGCAGCGCTGACCCCGGACTCCTCGATCACACCGTTGCGGTACAGCACGGCTGGCACCTTGCGCAGGTCGATCTCGGTGGGGCGCACGGCGCGCCCGCCCATCACCACGCCCGCATTGGCGGCGTTGTCGGAAATGGTGTCGAACACCTTGCGTGTGGCCTGGGTCTGCGGGTCGACCTGCTGGATACGGGCGTCGATGATCTCAAGCGCAGGGATCACCCACTCGGTGGCGTCCAGTACATCGAACACCGTGACATTCGGGCCCTTGAGCGGCTTGCCGAGAATGAAGGCCAGCTCCACTTCGACGCGCGGCACGATGAACCGCTCGAAGGGGATGTCGGTGCCTTCATCGAACAGCATGTCGTCCAGCAGGGCGCCGTAGTCAGGCTCGGTGATGTTCGACGACACCTGCATGGCGCGTGAGGTCAGGCCGATCTTGTGGCCGACCAGCTTGCGCCCGGCCGCGATCTTCTTGGCGACCCAGGCGCGCTGGATGGCGTAGGCATCTTCGATAGTGATAGCGGGTTGGTCGAGCGAGAACTGGCGCACCTGTTCGCGCGTGCGCTCGGCCAGGTCGAGGCGCTCGGCCGCCTGTTGGATGAAAGCGTTATCAAGCATGGTCAGAGTCTCTGCGTTCAAGGGTTGACGATGGCGGCGCGGGTGCGCAGCACCAGCAGGCCGCCGAGGGTGATGAAAGTGGCGAGCACATACAGCGCAAGGCTGGCGCTTTGCGTGGTGTCGCGGACCCAGCCGATGAAGTACGGTGTGGCGAACGAGGCGATGCTGCCCAGCGAGCTGATCAGGGCAATGCCAGCCGCCTGGGTGCGGTCATTGAGAAACGCCGGGGGCAGTTGCCAGAACATCGGCAGGGCGGCGCTCGCACCCATGCCTGCCAGTACCAGGCCGGCCAATACCGGCAGCGGCTGAGAGGGCGCAAGGGCGGCGATCGCGATACCGGCAGCGGCCATCAACAGCGGGATGGACAAGTGCCAGCGGCGCTCGCGGTGGCGGTCGGACGAGCGCCCGCAGGCCAGCATGAACACGCAGCCGGCCAGGTACGGCACGGCGCTGAGCAGGCCGACACTGGCGTCGCTGGCGATGCCGGCGGTGTGGATCAGGCTGGGCATCCAGAATGCCAAGGTGTTCACCGCCAGCATCACCGCGCTGTACACCGCCACCAGCAACCACAGCGCAGGGCTGACGAGGATGCCGGCGAACGAGGTAACCGGCTTGCGCTGTTCTTCCTGACCGAACTGAGCGCGCAGGGCGGCTTTTTGCTGCGCGTCGAGCCAGTTCACCTGCTCGAAGCGTTCCGGCAGGGTGGCCAGCACCACCAGGCCAAGCAGGATGACCGGTGCGCCTTCGAGCAGGAACATCCACTGCCAGCCACGCAGGCCCGCAGCGTCATGCATGAACGCCAGAATACCGCCAGACAGCGGCCCGCCGACCACCCCCGCCAGCGGCACGGCGATGGCGAACAGCGCGGTGATCTGCGCCCGGCGGCCGGCCGGGTACCAACGGTTGAGGTACACCAGAATGCCTGGGAAGAACCCGGCTTCGGCCGCGCCCAGGGCGAAGCGCAGCAGGTAGAACGCGCTGCTGCTCTCGATCAGCAGCATGCAGGTCGACAGCGCGCCCCACACCACCATCAGGCTGGCGATCCAGCGCCGTGGGCCGAAGCGTTCGAGCATCAGGTTGCTGGGCACGGCGAACAGCGCGTAGGCAATGAAAAACAGCCCGGCGCCCAGCCCGTAGACCGTGTCGGACAGGTGCAGGTCCTGGCTCATCTGCATCTTGGCGAAGCCGATGTTGATGCGGTCCAGGTGGGCGAACAGGTAACACACCAGCAGCAGCGGCATCAGCCGCCAGGTGATGGCCCGGTGTGTACTGTCGATGAGTGTGGCTTGCGCCGTGCTGCGCGAGGCGTGCTCCAGTGTGCTCATATTCTTGTACTTGTAGTGGATGAGACGTTGAGAGGGGCTGGCCGTGGCTTCAGGCCGGCGTGTTGAACAGCGGGTGCAGGGTGCTGTGCTTGGCGTCGTAGACCTGCGCGGTGCTCTCGTCGATCTGCACGGTGATGCCGATCGGGCGTTGCTGCAGCAGCCCGTCCAGGTGTTGTTTGAGCACTTGCAGCAGGCTGTCGCCCACCGTTTTGTGAACCTCGGCAGCGCGGCCGCTGCCCATCCGCAGGTTGGCGTACAGGAAGCCATAGTCGCCGTTGCCATCGGCTACCGCGCAGTGGGCGGCGGGGTAGGCCAGCACGCGCGTACCGCCGGTGGGAAATACCGCCTTGCCGGCGGCATCGCGTTGTTCAAGCATGGTGTCGGCCAGGGCGCGGCACAGGGCCGGGATGTCGGCGTCGGCTTCCAGGTCGGGGGTGTAGAGCAGAACCAGGTGTGGCATGAAGGGCATCCTCAGGGCAGGAATGCCTGGCCGCCGGGCAGGGCGGCCAGGCAGCGGGGTCACAGGCGGCTGGTGGAAAGCACAGCGGCCGGGTTGGCGGCCTGTGCGGCGGGAATGGCCGAACCATCCTGGGCGGTGACCGGGAAGATCGCGTTGATCTGGCCGGTGCCCGACGAGCCGAAGTAGGGCGTTACCACGTCGGCCTTGCCGTCGTACTTCGACCAGCCCAATGCGCCGAGCAGCATCGCGGTGTCATGCATGAACCCTTCGCCGTGGCCCTTGGCAGCGTATTCGGGGAGCATGCCGCAGAAGTCCTCCCATTCGGCGTTTTCCCACATCTTCACCACGCGGTGGTCCAGGGTTTCCAGGAATGGGCTCCACACCTTGGTGGCGAAGTCCGGCGCCTGGCCGTTCTGCGCGAAGCGGTGGGACAGCGAACCGCTGGCCAGGAACGCCACGGTGCCGTCGTAGTGGTCTTCCACGGCCTTGCGCATGGCCCAGCCGAGGCGCGCACTGTCGGCCAGGTAGTGGGAGGTGCACAGCGCCGAGACCGAGACCACTTTGAAGTGCTGGTCCTGGTTCATGTAGCGCATCGGTACCAGGGTGCCGTACTCCGGGCCCAGGGTGGTGGCGTGGTGGGCCATGGTCTCGACGTTGAAGCGGTTGCACGCTTCGGCCAGGATCAGCCCTAGGTCCTTGTTGCCCGGGAACTCGTACGCCATGTTGCTGATGAAGTGCGGCAGTTCATTGGAGGTGTAGACCCCCTTGAAGTGCTCACCACAGAGGATGTGGTAGTTGGCATTGACCAGCCAGTGGGTGTCGAACACCACAATCGTGTCGACCCCCAGCTCACGGCAGCGTCGGCTGATCTCGTAGTGCCCGTCGATGGCGGCTTGCCGAAAGCCCTGACGCGGGCCAGGCAGCTCGGACAGGTACATGCTGGGCACGTGAGTGATTTTGGCTGCGAGCGCCACTTTACCCATGATCGGACTCCTTATTCTTGTAAGTCCCGCAGCGCCGGGGCGGGTTTGCTCGGCGCTGCAGGAGGATGATCACACGCCCCAGCGCGGGATGTGGTGGCTGCCCATGGAAATGCACACGTTCTTGATCTCGGCGAACACTTCGAAGCTGTATTGCCCGCCTTCGCGACCGGTGCCGGAGCCTTTCACACCACCGAACGGTTGGCGCAGGTCACGTACGTTCTGGCTATTGATGAACACCATGCCGGCTTCGATGCCGCGCGCCAGGCGGTGGGCCTTGCCGATGTCCTGGGTCCAGATGTAGGAGGCCAGGCCGTACTCGGTGTCGTTGGCCAGCTGCAGTGCTTGGGCCTCGTCCTTGAACGGGATCAGGCACACCACCGGGCCGAAGATTTCTTCCTGGGCGATGCGCATGCTGTTGTTCACGTCGGCGAACACGGTCGGCTGGATGAACTGCCCCTTGGCCAGGTGCGCTGGCAGGTTGGCCGGGCGCTCCAGGCCGCCTGCGACCAGGCGTGCGCCTTCCTCGATACCGATGCGGATGTAGCCGGTGACCTTGTCGTAGTGCTGCTGGGTGATCATCGAGCCGACTTGGGTTTTTAGGTCGGTCGGGTCACCGACGATCAGGCGCTTGGCGCGGGCAGCGAACTCGGCCACGAACTGCGAGTACACGCTTTCCTGGATGAAGATGCGGCTGCCGGCGGTGCAGCGTTCGCCGTTCAGCGAGAAGATGGTGAACAAGGCCGCGTCCAGGGCGCGCTCTAGGTCGGCATCCTCGAAGATCAGCACCGGTGACTTGCCGCCCAGCTCCATCGAGTACTTCTTCAGGCCTGCGGTCTGCATGATCTTCTTGCCGGTGGCGGTGCCGCCGGTGAACGAAATCGCCCGCACGTCCGGGTGACGCACCAGCGCATCGCCGGCAGTGGCGCCATAGCCTTGGATCACGTTGAGCACACCGTTGGGGATGCCGGCTTCAACGGCCAGGCGGCCGAGTTCATTGGCGGTCAGCGGCGACAGCTCGCTCATCTTCAGCACCGCAGTGTTGCCCAGCGCCAGGCACGGTGCGGTCTTCCAGGTGGCGGTCATGAACGGCACGTTCCACGGCGACACCAGGGCGCAGACACCCACCGGCTGGTACAGGGTGTAGTTGAGCATCTGGTCGTCGACCGGGTAGCTGTGGCCGTCCATGCGCGTGCACACTTCGGCGAAGAAGTCGAAGTTGTGCGAGGCACGCGGGATTAGTACGTTCTTGGTCTGGTGGATCGGCAGGCCGGTATCGAGGGTTTCCAGCTCGGCCAGTTTCGGCACGTTCTGCTCGATCAGCTCACCCAGCTTGCGCATCAGGCGGGCGCGTTCCTTGGCTGGGGTGTTGGCCCATTTGGGGAAGGCTTCCTTGGCCGCAGCAACCGCCTGGGCCACTTCCTCGGCACCGCCGCTGGCGACTTCGCAGATGGCATCGCCGGTGGCCGGGTTGTAGTTGACGAAGGTGTCTTTGCTCTCGACCTCACGGCCGTTGATCCAGTGCTTGATCATGCTGCTGATGCCTTGTTGTTCTTGAAGAAGTCAGCTTCGCTGACGATACGGTTGACCAGGCGACCGACGCCTTCTACCTCCACCACCACTTCATCGCCCGGCACCACGTCGGCCAGGCCCTCTGGGGTGCCGGTGGCGATCATGTCGCCAGGTTGCAGGGTCATGAAGCTGGAGAAGTATTCGATCAGGTAGGGGATGTCGAAGATCATGTCCGAGGTGCTGCCTTCCTGCTTCAGCTCGCCGTTGATCCAGGTGCGCAGTTTCAGGTTGCTTACATCCGGCACGTCGGCGGCGTCGACGATCCACGGGCCGACCGGGGTGGTGGCGTCGCGGTTCTTCACCCGTAGGTTGGGGCGGTAGTAGTTCTCCAGGTAGTCGCGGATGGCGTAGTCGTTGCAAACGGTGTAGCCGGCAACGTAGCCCAGGGCGTCCTCGCGCTTGACGTTCTTCGCCGCTTTACCGATGACCGCGACCAACTCGCACTCGTAGTGCATGTAGGCGACGTTGTCTGAGCGCCAGGTGACCTGCTTGTGGCCGGTGTAGGTGCCGGGTGACTTGATGAACGCCAATGGCTCGGTGGGCGGCGAGAAGGCAAGCTCGGCAGCGTGGTCGGCGTAGTTCAGGCCAAGGGCGAACATGCTGCCGGTGGCCGGCGGCAACCAGGTCACCTGGTCTTCATGCACCAGACGGCCATCGGCCAGACGCAGGTGCTCGTCTTCGACGGTGACGGTGTGGGCTTGGCCGTCGAACTGGATACGGGCGTGTTTCACAGGGTGAGTCCTCATTCGGCGACGATGTGGTTGGTGAGCTTGCCCAGGCCGTCGATCTCGACCTCGACGCGATCGCCCGGCTGCACATCGACGCGGCCTTCGGGGGTGCCGGTGATCAGGATGTCGCCTGCATGCAGGGTCATGAATTCGCTGAGTTCGGCGATCAACTGGGCCACTGTGCGCACGCAGTTGGCGGTGGTGTTGTGCTGGCGCAGTTCACCGTTGACCCACAGGCGCAGGCCGAGGGCGTCCGGGTTGGCGACCTGGGCCGCAGGCACCAGCTCGGGGCCGACCGGGCAGAAGCCATCGCGGCACTTGGCCTTGACCGCAGGGCGGTAGTAGCTGGTTTCAGGCAGGCTGATTTCGTTGACGATGGTGTAGCCCGCCACATAGGCGAGTGCGTCTTCGGCGCTGACCCGGCTGGCGTCCTTGCCGATCACCACGCCCAGCGCAGGGCCCGGTTGCAGGCGCTCGACACCGGCCGGGTACAGCACATTGCCCTCATGGTGATTGCGGGTGTTGGGCGTCTTGATGAACAGCACCGGCTTGACGGGCGGTTGTTTGTAGGGCGCTTCGTGAAACGCCGCTTCGTGCTGCTGCAGCAGACCCTGGTAGTTCAGCGCAACGCCGAACAGGGTGCCGGTCGCAACGTCATGCAGGGCATGGCTCATGCTTTTCTCCAGGCGGTGCAGGGCGATAGTCGCTCTGCCGAGATTGTTAACGTGTTAATGTTATAGTTAATATGTTAACGAAGGTCAACACATCCGTCAGTGGTATCTGCCGGGCAGCCGGGGCACCATGGGTGAACGTCAACACGGTCAAGCGATTTGCGGGTAAGCAGGCATGAGCGATCGGCATCCGATTCCGAACATCAACATCGGCCAGGTCTACGACCAGCGCTACAGTGACAGCGAGGTGCATTACGACCGGCTGGGTAACCTTGCCGGGTTCTTCGGGCGCAACATGCCCGTGCACCGTCACGACCGGTTTTTTCAGGTGCATTACGTGAAGTCCGGCACGGTGCGGGTGTACCTGGACGATCAGCAGTACATCGAGTCGGGGCCGATGTTTTTCCTGACGCCGCCGACGGTGGCGCACGCCTTCGTCACCGAGGCGGACAGCGACGGCCATGTGCTGACGGTGCGTCAGCAGCTGGTCTGGCAATTGATCGAAGCGGACGCCAGCCTGCTGCCGGCGGGGGTGCAGGTACAGCCTGCCTGCGTTGCCCTGGGCAACGTGCCGGCCGCGTACAAGGCCGAGGCGCGCCGGCTGGAGCGCTGGCTGGATGCGCTCAGCGATGAGTTTGCCAGCCCCCACCCGGGGCGCGAGGCGGCACTGCAGTCGCTGACCCGGCTGATCATGGTCAGCTTGCTGCGGCTGTGCCCCAACTCGCTGGAGTCGACGCCGGCCCGGCATGAAGACCTGAAAATTTTCCACCGCTTCAATGCGCTGATCGAGGCGCACTACCTTGAGCATTGGCCGCTGGCGCAGTACGCACAACAGATCGGCGTGACCGAAGCACGCCTTAACGATGTGTGCCGGCGTATTGCCGACTTGCCGTCCAAACGCCTGGTGCTTGAGCGGCTGATGCAGGAGGCCAAGCGCCTGCTGTTGTTTTCCGGCAGCACGGCAAACGAAATCTGCTACCAGCTGGGCTTCAAGGACCCGGCCTATTTCAGCCGGTTCTTCAACCGTTACGCCAAGCTCACGCCCGGCGAATACCGCCAGCGGCAAGCCCAGTTGCAGTGATATGGCCACGTCGGTACGCCCGGATCGGGTTGTGAGTGTTTGATCCGGATGGTCGCAGCTTGCCCCTTGGCCTTGAATGGGTTTTCCATGGAACAGATTGCACTTTCCAGGTGCCTTGTCCCTTTTCGCCTATGCCCCTAATCTTGCCCGTTGTACTCCTATCACAGGCGCCAACATGACCAAGACTCAACCCTCGCTGACGCTGAGCCTGCTGCAGGCCAGGGAGGCTGCGATGGCATTTTTCAGGCCATTGCTGAACGAACATGACCTGACCGAACAACAGTGGCGAGTCATCCGTATCCTCAGCCAGCAGGGCGAGCTGGAAAGCTACCAGCTTGCGCACCTGGCCTGCATTCTCAAGCCGAGCATGACCGGGGTATTGAGCCGCCTCGAACGCGACGGCCTGGTGCGCCGGCAAAAGGCCGCCCAGGACCAGCGGCGCATGTTCGTGAGCCTGACCGAACGTGGCGAGGCCTGCTTCGAGTCGATGCGCGAGGGTATGGAGGCCAACTACCGCAAGATCCAGCAGCAGTTCGGCGAAGACAAGCTGGAGCAACTGATGGGCTTGCTGAATGAGCTCAAGCGCGTTGCGCCGTAGGCTTGGCTGAAGGGAAGGGCCGGCGCAGGCAGCGCACCGGCCTTGCTGCTACAACACTCAGTATTCCCAGAAGATACGCTGCAGCTCTTTGCTGTCCTGGGTCTTGGTCATTGCCACCATGGCCAGGATGCGGGCTTTTTGCGGGTTGAGGTCGTGGGCCACGACCCAGTCGTTCTTGTCGTCAGGCTGCTCGGCGTTACGCAGCACGAAACCGCCTTGGTTGACGTGGGACGAACGGATGATCTGCACGCCGTTCTTGCGCAGCTCTTGCAGCGCCGGCACTACCCGCGACGACACTGAGCCATTGCCGGTACCGGCATGGATGATCGCCTTGGCGCCGTTCTGCGCCAGTGCCTTGTAGGCGGTGTCGGTCACGTTGCCGTAGCCGTAGGCGATGTCGACGGCAGGCAGGCTGCTGATCTGCTTGATGTCGAATTCCGAATTGACCGTGTGGCGCTTGGCCGGCAGGCGGAACCAGTAGGATTTGCCTTCCACCACCATGCCCATCGGGCCCCAGGCGCTCTTGAACGCTTCGGTCTTGATGTTGACCGACTTGCTGACATCGCGGCCGGACTGGATTTCATCGTTCATGGTCACCAGTACGCCTTTGCCGCGCGACTGCTTGTCGCTGGCCACGGCCACGGCGTTGTACAGGTTGAGCATGCCGTCTGCCGACATGGCGGTACCGGGGCGCATCGAGCCGACCACCACGATGGGCTTGTCGGTCTTCTCTACCAGGTTGAGGAAGTAGGCGGTCTCTTCCAGGGTGTCGGTACCGTGGGTGATGACGATCCCGTCGACGTCGTTGCTCTCGGCCAGTTCGGCGACGCGCTTGCCCAGTTTCAGCAGGTCTTCGTTGGTGATGCTCTCGGAGGCGATCTGCATCACCTGTTCGCCGCGCACATTGGCCAGGTCTGCCAGCTCCGGTACGCCGGCGATCAGCTTGTCGACGCCAAGCTTGGCGGCCTGGTAGGTGGCACTGTTGGCCGCGCTGGCGCCCGCACCGGCAATGGTGCCGCCGGTGGCGAGGATGACCACGTTGGCCAGTTTCTGTTGGGTTTCGGCTTCCTTGGCCGAAGCCGTGGTCGGCAAAATCAGCAGCAGAGCGAGTGCGCTGGGGGCGAAGGTTTTAAGTGCAGCATTCATAGTTATTGTTCTCTCTTCCTAATGAGGCGATTGCTGAAGTGCAACTAACGCTAGGCATGTTTCGTACCAGCCTAGATGCGGCTTGTGGTAGGAGCGGCCTTGCGTCGCGAAAGGGCCCCGGATTTATGCGTCGCTGCGGATATCCCGGGGCCGCTATGCGGCCCTTTCGCGACGCAAGGCCGCTCCTACAAACATCAGGTTTAATTCGGGAACCCGAACAAGCATAGGAAAACCTGTTCGGTTTTTCGGATAAATTCCGGATACTCTGCCCCAGGGCGTGACTCAGGCCCAGCCAGCCAAACGGATTTGACAAAACCAGGTCCTGTTTCCATAGTGAGTCAACGCAAACGTTTGCGATCCGATAAAAAACACAAAATTCGGAGTCATCGTCCATGAAACTGCCGTTCCCCGGTCGTCTGCTGGCCCTCGCTGTCGTCTCCACCCTGTCCCTGGCCTTGCCGCTGTCTGCGGCCCACGCCGAAGAAAAACCCAAAGTCGCCCTGGTGATGAAGTCCCTGGCCAACGAATTCTTCCGCACCATGGAAGACGGCGCCAAGGATTACCAAAAAGCCCACGCCAGTGATTTCGACCTGGTCGCCAACGGCATCAAGAACGAAACCGACACCGGCGAGCAGATCCGCATCGTCGAGAACATGGTCAATTCGGGGGTCAAGGCGCTGGTGATTGCGCCGGCGGACTCCAAGGCCCTGGTTTCTGCGGTTAAAAAAGCCATGGACAAAGGCGTGGTGGTGATCAACATCGACAACCGCCTTGACCCCGAGTTGCTCAAGAGCAAAGGCATCAGCGTGCCCTTCGTCGGCCCCGACAACCGCAAGGGCGCACGCATGGTCGGTGACTACCTGGCCCAGCAAAAGCTCAAGGCCGGTGACCAGGTTGGCATCATCGAAGGCGTGTCGACCACCACCAACGCCCAGCAGCGCACGGCAGGCTTCAAGGATGCCATGGACGCTGCGCAGATGAAGATCGTCGCGGTGCAGTCCGGCAACTGGGAAATCGACAAAGGCAGCGCCGTCGCCGCCGCCATGCTCAACGAATACCCCGAGCTCAAGGCCCTGCTGGCCGGTAACGACAGTATGGCCTTGGGCGCAGTGTCGGCGGTGCGTGCGGCAGGCAAGGCCGGCAAGGTACAAGTGGTCGGTTACGACAACATCAATGCCATTAAGCCGATGCTCGAGGATGGCCGCGTGCTCGCCACCCTCGACCAGGCCGCCAGCCAGCAGGCGGTGTTCGGTATCCAGGCGGCGCTGAAGATGATCAACGGCGAGAAGCCGGGCGTGGATGCCGACAACGTCATCCAGACCCCGGTCGAACTCATCACCCAGCCCTGATACCCGCCAGGAGAGAGGGCTATGCCTGCTACGGCAAATGAAGTGGTGCTCGCCGCCAGCGGGCTGGGCAAGACCTACGCCCAGCCCGTGCTCGGTGACGTCTGCCTGAGCCTGCGGGCCGGTGAAGTGCTGGCCCTGACGGGCGAGAACGGCGCCGGCAAGAGCACCTTGTCCAAGCTCATCAGTGGCCTGGAAGTGCCCACCACCGGGCACATGACCTACCGCGGCCAGGCCTACGCACCTGGCAGCCGCAGCGAGGCGGAGCGCCTCGGTGTGCGCATGGTCATGCAGGAACTCAACCTGCTGGCGACGTTGACCGTGGCCGAAAACCTGTTCCTCGACAACCTGCCCAGCCGCTTCGGCTGGATCAGCCACAAGCGCCTGCGCCAACTGGCCACGGCGGCCATGGCCCAGGTCGGCCTGGACGCCATCGACCCGGACACGCCAGTCGGCGAGCTGGGCATCGGCCATCAGCAGATGGTCGAGATCGCCCGTAACCTGATCGGCGATTGCCACGTGCTGATCTTCGACGAACCCACTGCCATGCTAACCGCCCGCGAGGTGGAGCTGTTGTTCACCCAGATCGAGCGCCTGCGCCAGCGCGGCGTGGCCATCGTCTATATCTCCCATCGCCTTGAAGAATTGCAGCGCGTGGCGCAGCGGATTGTGGTGCTGCGCGACGGCAAGCTGGTGTGCGACGAACCGATCCAGCGTTACAGCAGCGCCGAGTTGGTCAACCTGATGGTCGGCCGCGAGCTGGGCGAACACATCGATCTGGGCCGCCGCGAGATTGGCGCGCCCTTGCTGCAGGTCGATCGGCTCAGCCGCGGCGACAAGGTGCGCGACGTATCATTCCAGGTCAGGGCAGGGGAGATCTTCGGTATCTCCGGCCTGATCGGCGCCGGCCGCACCGAGCTGCTGCGCCTGATCTACGGTGCCGACCGCGCCGACAGCGGCAGCATCGCGCTGGGCCAGCCGCCACAGGCCGTGACGATCGACTCACCGAAGGCGGCGGTAAAAGCCGGCATCGCCCTGATTACCGAAGACCGCAAAGGCGAGGGCCTGCTGTTGACCCAGTCGATCGGCGCCAATATCGCCTTGGGCAACCTCGGCGCGGTATCGCGTGCCGGTGTGTTAGACGGCGCGGCAGAAAGGGCCCTGGCCGAGCGCCAGATTCAGGCCATGCGCATCCGCAGCGCCGGCCCGCACCAGGCCGTGGGTGAATTGTCGGGCGGCAACCAGCAAAAGGTGGTAATCGGCCGCTGGCTGGAGCGTGATTGCCAGGTGCTGCTGTTTGACGAGCCGACCCGAGGCATCGACGTCGGCGCCAAATTCGACATCTACGGCCTGCTGGCTGAGCTGGCGCGCCAGGGTAAGGCCCTGGTGGTGGTGTCCAGCGACCTGCGCGAACTGATGCTGATCTGCGACCGCATTGCCGTGCTGTCGGCCGGCCGCCTGATCGACACGTTCGAGCGTGACCACTGGAGCCAGGACCAGCTACTTGCCGCCGCCTTTGCCGGCTATCAGAAACGTGACGCACTGCTGCATGACGCAGCGCCCAGGACGGATGCATGAAAACCACCCCCCTCGACAGCCAAAGCGCCGCCCCCGTGCGCCGCACTGGCACGTATTTCGGCCTGGGCACCTACCTGGGCCTGGCCGGCGCCTTATTGGCGATGATCGTGCTGTTCTCGTTTCTCAGCAGCCACTTCTGGTCGTACGCCACCTTCAGCACCCTCGCCAATCAGATCCCCGACCTGATGGTACTGGCGGTCGGCATGACCTTCGTGCTGATCATCGGCGGCATCGACCTGTCGGTCGGCTCGGTGCTGGCGCTGGCGGCCTCCACGGTCAGCGTGGCCATTCTCGGCTGGGGCTGGGGCGTGCTGCCCTCGGCGTTGCTCGGCATGGCCGTGGCCGCCCTGGCTGGCAGCATCACCGGTGGCGTCACCGTGGCCTGGCGTATCCCGTCGTTCATTGTCTCGCTCGGCGTACTGGAGATGGCGCGCGGTCTGGCCTATCAGTTCACCGACTCGCGTACTGCCTATATCGGCGACGCTTACGCCTGGTTCTCCGACCCGGTCGCGTTCGGCATCTCGCCGGCCTTCATCATCGCCTTGCTGGTGATCGTGCTGGCGCACCTGGTGCTGACCCGTACGGTGTTCGGCCGCTACTTGATCGGTATCGGCACCAATGAAGAGGCCGTGCGCCTGGCCGGCATCGACCCGCGCCCCTACAAAGTGCTGGTGTTCGCCCTGATGGGCCTGCTAGCCGGCCTGGCAGCGCTGTTCCAGATCTCACGCCTGGAAGCCGCCGACCCCAACGCCGGGTCGGGCCTGGAGCTGCAGGTGATCGCCGCCGTGGTAATCGGTGGCACCAGCCTGATGGGCGGGCGCGGCTCGGTGATCAGTACCTTCTTTGGCGTGCTGATCATCTCGGTGCTGGCCGCAGGGCTTGCGCAGATCGGCGCGTCGGAACCCACCAAACGCATCATTACCGGGGCGGTGATCGTCATCGCCGTGGTGCTCGACACTTACCGTAGCCGGCGTGCAGGCCGGCGGAACTGAAAACATGGCAACCATTAAAGATGTCGCGGCACTGGCGGGTATTTCCTACACCACCGTGTCCCATGTACTGAACAAGACCCGCCCAGTCAGTGAACAGGTGCGCCTGAAGGTCGAGGCCGCCATCGTCGAACTCGACTACGTGCCCAGTGCCGTGGCGCGTTCGCTCAAGGCGCGCAGCACCGCCACCATCGGTTTGCTGGTGCCCAACAGCGTGAACCCGTATTTCGCCGAACTGGCACGAGGCATCGAAGACGCCTGCGAGCGTAACGGCTACTGCGTGATCCTGTGCAACTCCGACGACAACCCGCAAAAGCAGCGCAGCTACCTGCGTGTGCTGCTGGAGAAACGCATCGACGGCCTGGTGGTGGCGTCCGTGGGCGAGGACAGCGACCTGCTGCACAGCCTGGCCTGCGTGCGCACGCCGATGGTCATCGTCGACCGTGAGCTGGATGGCGTCGACGCCGACCTGGTACGCATCGACCACGAGCACGGCGCCTACCTCGCCACCCGGCACCTGCTTGAGCTTGGCCATCGCGACATCGCCTACATCGGCGGCCCGGCCGAAACCGGCGTCAGCCAACTGCGCCTGGCCGGTTTCCGTCGCGCCATGGGCGAGGCGGGCGCAGCGGTGGGGGCGAGCCGCGTGCTGCATTGCGACTTCACCAGCCCGGGCGGCCACGGGGCGGCGGCACAGTTGCTGGATGGCAATCGGCCCACGGCGATTTTTGCCGGCAACGACATGATCGGCTTTGGCGTGCTGCGCGCTGCGGCCGAGCGCAATATCAACGTACCGGGCGAGCTGTCGGTGATCGGCTTCGATGACATTGAGCTCAGCCGCTACGTGTACCCGCCGCTGACCACCGTGGGCCAGTCGATCCGCGAGCTGGGCGAAAGCGCTGCTGCATTGCTGCTTTCACGCATCGCCACGCCCCGGCAAGGCTCGGCGGAGCAACGCATCGTTGCCCCGCGCATCGTGCAGCGCGAGTCCACCGGGCCACGCCCGGACCTGTTCAATGATTACCGCTAAGGAATTCCCATGCATGCCAAGGTAGTGGTGGTCGGTAGCCTCAACATGGACCTGGTGGCCCGCGCCCAGCGCCTGCCACGGGCCGGTGAGACCCTGCCCGGCGAGGCCTTTTTCACCGTGCCCGGCGGCAAGGGTGCCAACCAGGCGGTGGCGGTGGCGCGGCTGGGCGGCAGCGTGGCGATGATCGGCAACGTGGGCGACGACGCCTACGGCCAGCAACTGCGCAAGGCGCTGGAAGTAGAAGGTATCGACTGCCAGGCAGTGAGCGTGTGCGAAGGGGTTTCCAGTGGTGTGGCGCTGATCACCGTCGATGCCGCCAGCCAGAATTGCATCGTCATCATCCCTGGCGGCAATGGTTTGCTGACACCGCAGGCGGTGCAGCGCTTCGACGCGCTGCTGCAAGCGGCCGAGGTCATCATCTGCCAGTTGGAGGTGCCGTACGACACCGTGGCCTGGACGTTGGCGAGGGGGCGTGAGCTGGGTAAGCAGGTCATTCTCAACCCGGCACCCGCCACCGGGCCGTTGCCACCGGCATGGTTCGCCCATATCGATTACCTGGCCCCCAACGAAAGCGAGGCCGAAGCCCTGACCGGGATCGCCGTCAGCGACCAGGCCAGCGCCCGGCGCGCCGGCGAACGGCTGCTGCAACTGGGGGCTGGCAAAGTGATCATCACCCTCGGCGCCCAAGGCGCCTTGCTGGTGACCGAACAGGGCCATCGGCACTTTCCCGCGCCCAGCGTGCAACCGCTGGACACCACGGCGGCAGGCGACACCTTCATCGGTGGCTTTGCTGCCGCCCTGGTGCGTGGGCTGGAGGAGGGCGAGGCGATCGCGCTCGGCCAGCGCGCAGCGGCCTTGTCGGTCACTCGCGCCGGGGCGCAGCCGTCGATCCCTTACCTTGCGGAGCTGCAGCCATGAAGAAGACCGCGCTGCTCAATGTCGCCCTGTCACGGGTCATTGCGGGGTTGGGGCATGGCGATATTCTGGTGATCGGCGATGCCGGGTTGCCGGTGCCGCCGGGCGTCGAGCTGATCGACCTGGCGTTGACCCCGGGCATACCGGATTTCGCCAGTGTCTTGCGCGTGGTGCTGAGCGAGTTGCAGGTGGAGCGGCATGTGCTGGCCGAGGAAATGCAGAAAGTGGTGCCGCCCGGGCTGGTGGAAATCGAGCGCTTGCGCGGCAAGTTGGGCAAACGGGAATGGATGCCCCATGAAGATTTCAAAGTGCTCTCACGCAGCGCGCGGGCCGTGGTGCGCACGGGGGAGTGCCAGCCGTACAGCAACATTGCTTTGATCTCAGGCGTTACGTTCTGATCGCATCGCCGCGCCTACAAAACCCGGTAAATACCCCAAGGCAACAGGAGTGCCTCATGCTCAAACCCCTGCTACAAGGACTCACTTTCATGGCTGCAGCTGCCACCACCACCCTCCAGGCCGCCCCACGCGACCTGATCATCGACACCGACCCCGGCGCCGACGACGTGGTCGCGCTGTTCCTGGCCATGGCCTCGCCCGATGAGCTGAACATCCGCGCCATTACCACCGTGGCCGGCAACGTGCGCCTCGACAAAACCTCACGCAACGCCCGCCTGGCCCGCGAATGGGCTGGCCGCGAAGACATCCCCGTCTACGCCGGGGCAGGGCGCCCGCTGGTGCGCGCCCCCATATACGCTGCCGACGTCCATGGCGAAGAAGGCCTGACCGGCGTTCCGGTGCATGAGCCGAAAAAGCCCCTGGCCCAGGGCAATGCCGTGCAGTACCTGGTCGACACCCTCGGCGCCGCCAAGCCCAACAGCATCACCATCGCCATGCTAGGCCCGCAGACCAACCTGGCCCTGGCACTCATCCAGCGCCCGGAAATCGCCAAAGGCATCAAAGAGGTGGTGGTCATGGGCGGCGCCCACTTCAATGGCGGCAACATCACCCCCGCCGCAGAATTCAACCTCTACGCCGACCCGCATGCCGCCGAGGTGGTGCTGGCCAGTGGTGTGCCGCTGACCTATCTGCCGCTGGATGTCACCCACAAACTGCTCACCAGCGAGGCACGCCTCAAGCAGCTTGCAGCGGTGAACAACCGGGCCAGCCAGCGGGTGGTGGACATTCTCAACGCCTACATTACCCATGACATGGACCTGTACGGCATGCCCGGCGGGCCGGTGCACGACGCCAGCGTCATTGCCTACCTACTGAAACCCGAACTGTTCAGCGGCCGGCGCATTCACTTGGCCATCGACAGCCGCGAAGGCCCGACCTTGGGGCAGACTATCGCCGACTGGTATGGCGTGCTTAAACAGCCCGCCAACGTGATGTGGGTGGAGGAGGGAGACGCCCAGGGCGTGTTCGACCTGCTCAGCGCGCGCCTGGCTCGATTGCAATAGCCGGATGGGGTGCGAAGCGTTCGAGCACCTGGTCGATGAAGCTGCGCGCCGCTTCACTGCCGCGATCGCGTACCAGCAGGTCGATGGCAATCAGTAGCAACTCTTCCGGTGTGCTGGGGCTGTAGGCGCTCTGGCCCTCGGCCCATTTGACCTTGATATCGGCATCGATGCTGTGGCTGCTCATGAAAGGCTCTCACTGGGGGCCTGGGACGGAAGGGCGAACACCGGACCCTGGTGTTCGCTGGAGGCACGGTGCGCTCCACTTTTTGCAGTAAATCATGCCGTTGCGTCAATGACTCTGCGACTTAAGAATAAAAAGCTTTGCGCAGCAAACCAAGCCCATTGTGCAAAATCCGGTCACGATTGCATTTCGCCTCCTAGGGCGTGTTCAGGCAGACTTGTGCGGTTTTGCAACAAACTATGCGCGCAGCTGTCGGATCAGACAGTGCCCAGATCGATTTTAGGAGGATTCATGTTCCGTACCCGTGCTTACCTGGCAACCCTGGCGGTGGCTGCTGTCCTGGCTGGTTGCAGTACAGGTGGCAACTCTGGTGGTGGCGCCCCTGCCGCGCCAGCAGGCAACGACGGTCGTTGTGAGGCCAGCGGTGCCGATTTCGCCATCGGCAAGCCGGGCAGTGCAGAGCTTCTGGAGCAGGCGCGCAAGGCCAGTGGCTCGCAGATGGCACGTATCCTCAAGCCGCATGACGTGGTGACGCTGGAGTACCGCTCCGAGCGTCTTAACCTGAATGTGGACGAGCAAGGTGTGGTCACGCGCGTCAACTGTGGTTGAGCCTTTGCAAACCCCATAAAAAAACCCGCCACCAGGGCGGGTTTTTTTACAGCTACCCGAATTACTCCGGACGAACCTGTGCAGCCTGCATGCCCTTCTGGCCTTTTTCGGCTACGAAGGAAACAGTCTGGCCTTCTTTCAGGCTCTTGAAGCCGTCAGATTCGATGGCCTTGAAGTGTACGAACAGGTCGTCGCCGCCGCCTTGTGGGGTGATGAAGCCGAAGCCTTTCTCATCATTGAACCATTTAACGGTGCCGGTTTGGCGATTGGACATGGGGTGAATCTCCAGATTTGATTTTTTTCAGTAGTGCGATGTTGCCGAGGCTTCGAAGCACAGGACACATCATAGTCTAATTCTGCGCATCTAGCGCCTTTTACCTTCGCCAAATGTTGATCCAGCGCAAACACGGGGTGGCGAACCCCCCGGCTTTATGGTTTCAGCCCTTCATGCACGCTTGCTGCACGACCTTCTGTGCCTTCTGCATCAGGGCGGCGTCAACGCCGTCCTTGCTGTCCAGGTCCTTGATTTCCTCAGTGCTGAAGTTCTTTTCGATAGCGGTTGCGCCACAGGTGCAGTGCTGCTGCGCCGATTTGGCGTCCAGGCCCTGGCCGGTGGCGGCCTCGGTGCACTGGGTCATGTAGTTTTGCTTCGCGCCAGCCGGGAATTCACCCGCATTGGCGGCCACAGGTAGCAGCAGGGCGCCAGCAACGCTCAGGGCCAGAAGAGACGGAAATCTCATAACCAGACACTCCTTGGTTTAGGTCTCATCAAGAGTAGGATGCTTCCCAAAGTCTGATAGGGAATTTTCCGCGGAAGTTCACCCCTGCGGTGTAATTTCCAAATATTTCTGCATAGCGCCCAACCCCGCGTGCTAGCATGCTCGGCTTGCAGTCCCGCAGCCGCGGCCTGCAGCTATTTCTTACTTTCCAGTCACTCTGGTTCGCCCCTGGTAAGCCGAAAGGCTTCTGCCACTGTGAGGCAGGCTTTCTCTTGAGAAAGACAGCGCGGATCTTGTACTGGCTCATCCCAACCCACGTGACCTTTGGTAGGGGTCACCACTAGGAGAGGAGGCGCCATGCCCACTATTACTCTTCCCGATGGCAGTCAGCGCTCGTTTGATCACGCCGTATCCGTAGCCGAAGTCGCAGCCTCCATTGGTGCAGGCCTGGCCAAGGCCACCCTGGCCGGCAAGGTTGACGGCAAGCTGGTCGACGCTAGCGACCTGATCACTCACGACGCCACCCTGCAGATCATCACCCCTAAAGATGAAGAGGGACTGGAGATCATCCGTCACTCGTGCGCCCACCTGATCGGCCACGCGGTGAAGCAGCTGTACCCGACCGCCAAGATGGTGATCGGCCCGGTGATTGACGAAGGCTTCTATTACGACATCGCCTATGAGCGCCCCTTCACCCCAGAAGACATGGCCGCCATCGAAAAGCGCATGCTGCAGCTGATCGAGAAGGACTACGACGTCGTCAAGAAGATGACCCCGCGCGCCGAAGTCATCGACGTGTTCAAGGCCCGTGGCGAAGACTACAAGCTGCGCCTGGTCGAAGACATGCCGGACGAACAGGCCATGGGCCTGTACTACCACGAAGAATACGTCGACATGTGCCGCGGCCCGCACGTGCCGAACACGCGCTTCCTCAAGGCATTCAAGCTGACCAAGCTGTCCGGCGCCTACTGGCGCGGCGATGCCAAGAACGAGCAGCTGCAACGCGTCTACGGCACCGCCTGGGCTGACAAGAAGCAGCTGGCTGCTTACATCCAGCGCATCGAAGAAGCCGAAAAACGCGACCACCGCAAGATCGGCAAGCAGCTCGACCTCTTCCACCTGCAGGAAGAAGCCCCGGGCATGGTGTTCTGGCACCCGGACGGCTGGACCGTCTATCAGGTGCTCGAGCAGTACATGCGCAAGGTCCAGCGCGACAACAACTACCTCGAGATCAAGACCCCGCAGGTCGTTGACCGTATTCTCTGGGAGCGTTCCGGCCACTGGTCCAACTACGCCGAGAACATGTTCACCACTTCGTCGGAAAACCGCGACTACGCGGTCAAGCCGATGAACTGCCCGTGCCACGTGCAGGTGTTCAACCAGGGCCTGAAGTCGTACCGCGACCTGCCGATGCGCCTGGCCGAGTTCGGTGCCTGCCACCGTAACGAGCCGTCCGGCGCCCTGCATGGCATCATGCGTGTGCGTGGCTTTACCCAGGACGACGCGCACATCTTCTGCACCGAAGACCAGGTAAAGAAAGAAGCCGCCGACTTCATCAAGCTGACCCTGGACGTCTACAAAGACTTCGGTTTCAGCGACATCGCCATGAAGCTGTCGACCCGCCCAGCCAAGCGTGTGGGCTCTGAAGAGCTGTGGGACCGTGCCGAAGGTGCACTGGCCGATGCCTTGAATGAATCGGGCCTGGAGTGGGAATATCAACCGGGGGAGGGTGCCTTCTACGGCCCGAAAATCGAATTTACCCTGCGCGACTGCCTCGGCCGTAACTGGCAGTGTGGTACCCTGCAGTACGATCCGAACCTCCCAGAGCGTCTGGATGCCAGCTACATCGCCGAAGATAACAGCCGTAAGCGCCCGGTCATGCTGCATCGCGCCATTCTCGGCTCGTTCGAACGCTTCATCGGCATGCTCATCGAGCACTATGCTGGCGTGTTCCCGGCTTGGCTGGCGCCGACCCAGGCGGTGATCATGAACATCACCGACAAACAGGCCGATTTCGCCCTTCAGGTAGAGAAATCTCTGAACGGTAGCGGTTTCCGTGCCAAGTCGGACTTGAGAAATGAGAAGATCGGCTTTAAAATCCGCGAGCATACTTTGCTCAAGGTCCCGTACCTTTTGGTTATAGGGGATCGCGAAG